>Ga0255342_1002162_pt1 | contig 25215 bp, 11 predicted proteins | sample wastewater_treat_3_FD_192416 | JGI IMG/M metagenome (GOLD analysis project Ga0255342, IMG submission 192416) | Wastewater microbial communities from Lulu Island WWTP, Vancouver, Canada - plant14 | ecosystem: Engineered > WWTP > Wastewater > Unclassified | place: Canada: Vancouver, British...
CCCACGGTCTCTGTGCGCAACCTGCGACGAGCACCAAACCCGCCAACATCCATGAAATCTGTTTCATCTTTTCTCCCCTCATTTCAACAGCAGGATAGCACCGCCCTGCGTGGTAAGCAAGAGTTGGGTACCGCCAAAGACAATCAATCTGTATTTGGAGGGGAAGCCGGACAGTGCGGGCTTGGTGTTGATCGCGCCGGTCGCGATGACATAAGTCGAGGCGGTCGGTGTTGCGGAAGCGGCATCCGCCGGCATGACAGTGAGGTTCGCGAGATCCACGTCATTAAAGGTGACGCAGGAGGAGGTCTCTCCGTCGATCTTCACGCGGTAGACGCTACCGGCCGCGAACGCGCCATTCGCGATGGTGCCGTCACCGGAGAGGGTGCCGACGGTGCATTCACCGCCACCGAGATCAAGCGTCGCGCCGGAGGCCAGGTTGAAGGCTGTGCCGGAGTAGTCGACAGGCATGGATGTCGTCAGCAGCGAACCGTCGCCAGAGTCTGCCAGCATCGTGTAGTCTTGCCAAGTGGTAGTGGCTGCGCCTTCTTTGATGCCGACGGCCCAGGGGATGTTGCCGCCCCAAGGCCCGTCGCCGCCCGTGTTTTCGCTGAAGCGCAACTCAATGGCGTGGGGGCCGGGCGGGAGCGTCACTGTGCCGGTTTTCGTTTTACAGGAGCTTTCGGCGAAGATGACCACATTGGTCCAGTCGATGACCAGCCGTCCGCCGTCATCATAGTCCAGCATGAACGACCATGTCACGTCTTGGCCGGTGCGGTTCCAGATGGCACCGCTGTAGACGAGGGTGAAGGTATCACCATGTCCGGGGCTGCCGTAGATATTGGCCACGGAGGTGGCGAGGTCCACGGTGGTTTCGCCGGGCATTCCGTCCCAGTTTTTGTAGCCGTCTACCTCGCCGAACAAGAGGCCGGGCGTGAGGTCGGAGAGGAGGGCGAGGGTGCCCGCCTCGACCTGCACAGCGGGAGCGGGCGTCTCGACATAGCCGTTGAGCGTCGTGGTGAAGAAAGGCTCGCCTTCGGTGTAGATCTCCGGCATGCCGTTGCCGTAGGCATAGGGGATGGTGAAGTTCGTGACTTCCGTGGAGTGGCGGCCCTGTAGGTCGATGCCGAAGCCGCTGCCGGGGATGACGCTTCCGCCCGCACTACCCTCATGTTGGCCGAAGCGCAGCTCAAAGGCGTGCGGGCCGGGCGTAACGGACACAGTGGCGAGGCGGGTGGCCTCTTCGCTGAGGCGTCCCGAAAGGACGGTCTGCCCGTCGATGACGATCAGGCAGGAGTCGTCGATGTTCTGGATAAAGGTCCAGTTTTGGGTTTCGCCCGAACGGTTCCAGACGTAGCCGGAATAAACGGCGGAGGAGTAGTTCCACCAGACATAGCCGTTCTCCAAGGCGTTGGACTGGTTATTGCCGCTGGGGACTCCGACGATGCCGTTGGCGGCGCGGGGGGTGAGTTGAATACTGTCGCAGGGGTTGGGTTCCACGGAGTTGCCGCAACCGCCGACCGTGCCCTCAAAGAGGCCGGGCTGGCCGGGCTGGGCGTTGCGGGCGGCTTCGGCGGCGTCCCAGTTGACAGATGAGGTGGTGAGGATCGAACCGTCGCCGGGATCGGCGATGACGCGCCAGCCCGCGCCGTCGCCGGGGTCCCAGTTGAGGCCGCTGTTCAACATACCGGCGACACTGCAACCGACACTGCCCGAACCGTCACCGAAGCGCGCATCGAAGAAGTGCGGGCCGGGGGTGGCGGTGAAGGAGCCGGTGGTGGGCCCGCTGTTGCCGTTACGGTAGATGACCAGCGAACGATCGATGACCAAGTAAACGTAGTCATCGAATGCGCCGCGGAAGTTCCAGACCTGATTGGTGGTCGTGCGGTTCCAGATACAGCCGGTGTATGCGTAGGTGTGGTTGTTGCCGACCCACATGCCGCCCGAGTTCTCCGTGTTGGCGGAGTAACCATTGTTGGCGGCAAAGGTGGTGAGGCGGATGTTCTGTTTGGGTGTGTAATGGCACGGATCTTTGGCCGTGCGCGAGACGAGGCCCTCCCAAAGACCCGGCGTGAGCGCGTCAAGGGCCGGAACGGGCGGCGCAGCGACGACGGGCGCGACAGCGAGCGTGGCGGTGGAGGCGCCGGTCTTGCTGATCGATGCGGCGCTGAGCGTACCGTTGACAACCGTGCCGCCATCGCCGATTGTCAGTGCGTTGACTTGAATGTCGTGACCGCGGAGGTCGAGGCATGCGGGCGCGCCCGTACCCCCGACGGTAACGGCGGTGGCGGCGGAAAGGGCGTCACCGTGGCCGAGGGCCAGCGTGCCCTCGCGCACAAGGGTCGGGCCGGTATAGGTGTTGGCGGCGTTGAAGGTGATGCCCCCGCCGCCGGTTTTGGTAAAGCCGCCGGAAACGGCCGGCTTGACGGAAAGGGTCACATCGACGTCGTCGCGGCCAGCTTGACGCAGAGTCGCGATTGGCTGCGGGCTCATGTCGTTGCCGGGCGCATAGAACTTGATGCCGGTGACGGCACCGGAGGGACGGTCAAAGAGCGCTTCCGCGACGTAGCCGTTGTGGCCGTCCGGGCCGTTGTATTTATTGATGACGATCGGCGGAGCGATGTAGTCGGTGTAGGGCGTGGCGAACGTCATGTCGGCGGCGATCAGCCCGGTCGGAGCGCGCAGGGGGACATCGATGGTCTTGCCGATAGCGGCCGGGATCTCCAGCGTGAAGCCGCCTTCGTGGATGACGACGTTGTGGCCGGCAAGCGTCCCGTCGAAGACTTGGAATTCGGAGTTCGTGCAGACGAGGGTGCCGCCGTTGAAGCTGACGCCTTTCCTGCCGGGATTGTCGGCGGCATGGATGCGGTTCGCCGTGAGACGCCCGTTGCCGGCGAGCACGAGGTCGGAAAGGCGGTTTCGGGCATTGGCATCACTGTAGCGCCGCCCGAGGTCAATGGGCCCGTTGACCGTGGCGTCCGCCTCGCCGGCGACGACGAGCGCGCCGGAGCCGGTGTTGGAACCGCTGTTGCCGTCACCGCCGACGCCCAGGGTGGTACCGTGGTAAAACGTGCCGCCGAGCAGGAAGGCGAAGCCGAAGCCGCCGCGTGTGAGGGTGACCGTGCCGTCGTAATAATCGCCGACGATGCCATCGGCGGGCTTGCTACCGCCGGGCATGATGAAAGACCCGCCGGTCTGGCGGAGGATGCCTTGCGAGTTTTGCGCTTTGGCGATTTGCCAATATCCCTTGGTGTGGTTAATGCCCGACTCAAGTCCGTAATAACCGTAACCGCCTGTGGCGGTGCCGAGGCCGGCGTCGTTTTTCCTGCCGGTGGTATTGGTCACGATGCTGTTGCCGGATTGGTAGATGGCGCCGGCACCGGTACTGTTGCACCCGAGGTGCAGAGTGGCCAAGAGCAGGGCATCATCGGTGACGTCAAGGGTGGCACGTCCATTTTGCCCGACAATGAAGTATTGCTGGCGTTTGTTATATCCGATATCCGGCATTGAAACGAAGGCTGTGCCGCCGATGCGGTTGGAGAGGGATGTCTCGCCCACGCGGTCTCCGAGATACAGGTTGCCGCTCGAGAAGAACGAATAGGTGGGTTTCGCGACCGTGACGGCGGCGTCGTTGGTAATGACGATGCTACCAGAGTAGGTGCGCGTGTAGCCGAAGGTATGCGGACCGGGATGGCGAACATCGGCGAGACCGCCGTCGATGTTGAAGAACCATGCGTCTATCGGAGCGTCAAGGAAGAGTGAGCCCGGCCCTTGTTTTCTGAGAGCTTGTTTAACGGGCACAGCAATCGTGATGTCCGGATCGTCCAGGAGCGCTGTGTCAACCACGATGCCGGCGTCCGCCGGGATGACGGTATCAATCAGCGAGGAGAGGTCGGCACTCGACCAGCCTTCATCCGGCGAGTCCCCCATGCCGATACCGAAGAGGCCGCCGGAGTGGGCGTTAAGTTTGCCACTGTCCCAGCCGGGGATTGTCGAGGGATAGGCGGCGAAAAGGATATGGCGATCGCCGCTGACCGTAGTGTCCCCTTGATAGGTGTTGTTCGATGCGAGCAGGTAGGCTATAGACTCCGCGCCGCCGTAGCTCGTGATGCCACCGGGGCCCGAAATCGGACCGGTTAGTGTCAGGGAGCACGTGTTGGCAGTGTCGGTCAGGATCAGGTCGCCGTTGCCGGAGGTCTCGACCGGCCCGGTGATGACGTTGTACATGTCGCGGCCGAAGCCGGAGGGAGCCCGGATGGCACTACCGGCTTCCGCTTGAATACGCCAGGGAACAGGGGTCACAAGTTCGTACATGTCGAACACGCCGCCTGCCGACACGCTGACGAGCGTGTTGGTATCGCCGGCCAGTGTGCTGCTGAATTCGATCCTGAACAAGGCACCGGGCGCGACCGCGAATGTGCCGTGCCGGTCGGGGGCGGCGGGGTCCGCCACGAGGACGTCGGCGTTGGGAATGGTGAAGGCAAAGTTGGGGGATGATGTGGCAGAGCGCAGATCGGGTGCGAATTTCGCGTCGCCTTTTACGGTCAGGGTGTAGCCGTTGAGTTCAAAACGGGGCTGGATGGTGGTGACGACCTTCTCGTTGCGACGGACATCAAGGCGCGCGATGCCGCCGATCGAGGCGTCTGCGTCGAGGGCGATCAGGGGCTGCGTGAAATACTGCGTGAAAGGCCCGTTGTTGACCAGTGCGCCGTTGCCGTCCGGACCATCGCCCGCCAGACGGAGCTGGTACACATAGATGCAATTGTTCGCGGAGGGGAGCAGGCCCATATCGAGCGCCCCGCCGTCTGTGACCGTGACCACGCGCGTCCTGTCGTCATAGCCGAGCGCCGATGCGACCGTCGGTAGCAGGGTGCCCTGCGCGACGGTGATGTCGCCTAAGAAATTGTTGTTGGCATTGGTCAGTGCGAGCCAGCCGGGGCCGGTTTTGATCAGCATGCCGTTGCCGGAAAGGGCAGGGAGGTTATTGGTCGTGTTCGCGGCGACTGCAAGCGCGAGTGCGCCATCGGTTATGACGGCGGACGTGAGCCCGTCCGCAGGGACCGTCGCAGTGCCCGCGCCGGATTTAGCGACGGCGGTACCGGCGGGGAAAGCGGTGTGGAGCGTGACCGGTCCGGTGACATTCAAAGTGCCGGCGGGCGTAGCGACGATGCCGTTTGTAAGGGTCAGCGTAGCGGTGGCGGAGAGCTGGCCGACCGTGAGCGTGTGTCCGCCGAGTTCGATGACGGCGGGCGTGGCGGAGGGGTTGCGGATCAGGGCAACGGCGGAGTCGGCCGAGAGAGAGAGGGCCGGACCGGTGCCGCCATCGGTCAGCGTAATGACCGCGCCGGGATGCGCCGCGAGATCGCCGGGGCCGAGCGCGGGCAGCTCGAACTCCTGAACGGCCGGGTCCGCCGTGATGCCGTCAGTCGCGCTGTAGACGGCGGGCAGACCATTGACGGTGATTCCGGCGAGCGGGCCCGCCGCGACGCCGGTTGCGAAGACCTTGCCGTCCGCCGGGACGATATCGAGTGTGCCGCCCGCGAGCAGGGTGAGGGCGGGCAACTGGACGTCTGAGTTTCCGGTGGCCAGCGAGAGCGTGGCTGGACCGTTGATGGAGAACGGGGAGGCCGTGAAAGTGCCGTCCGCATTGAGCGCGTCGGCGGTTACGCGCAGTGTGCCGCCGAAGAGCGTTATGGCGTCTGAGGCCGTCAAGGATGCGGGATTGGCTGTGGTGAGGGTGCCCTGCAGAAGGGTGATAGCAACCAGATTGTTGGCACCGGCGATCCGCCATTCGCTTTGTCCCTGTTTGACGAGCGAGATGGGGCCTTCCGACGATCCGGCGATTGCACCGGCGTAGGTTTTAGTGCCGGTGCCGTTTCCGCCGAGGCGCAGGGTCTTTGCGCCGGTCTCGGTCGAGGAGGAGGCGGCACCTGTAAAGGTCATGTCGCCGTTGCCCGCGGTGTCGAGCAGGAGTTCGCTCGGTGTGGCGCTGTAGAAATACAGGGGACGGTCGGTTGTGAACGAGGAGTCGCCGGTGATGCGCAGTGCGCCACCGTTGTTCGAGCAACGGATTAGATTGTCGGCGTTGCCGGTGCCAAGGCATGAGGCGCTTCCGATAGGGCCGAGCGAGGGAACTGAGAGGATCGCCTCCCGCATGATGGTGACGACGTTCGGGAAGTCGTTGTCCGGATTGGAGAAAGCGTAGGTGCCGGCCATGAAGTTGTCAGTGATCCATGTTTCGATGCCAGAATCGCTGCCGGTGAGTTTGGCGTTTACCGTCAAGGTGGCATCGCTTCGGACAAAGAGGTCAAGGAGGTCGGTTGTGGAGGTGCCGTTGCGGGAAAAGTCCAAGGTGGACGGCCCGTTGATCACCAGATCGGCGCGGATGTCGGTGCCCTGCCTTCCCGCATTGACGATGTGCAGCGGGCTGTTGAGGGTGAGCGTGGCGGGCGCATGGACACGGATCATTTTGATGGTTGTATCGGCGTCCACCGAAACGACGGCACCGGGCGTGTTGAAAATGGCCACTTCGGTCGCGGCGGGCACGGTGCCGTCAGACCAGTTGTCGCTGTTGTTCCATGATCCCGACACGCCCCCGACCCAGGTCTGGTCGGCGGTCGCCGAGAATGCGGCAGCGGCAGCCAACACTGAGGCGAACAGCCGTTGCATGCGCCGTATCGTCATGTGTTGGGTAAACACCGGTTGTGAAACCAAGAAACGAGAGTCGGGGTTCTCGATGCGCGATGTGCAGTTTGACATTTTTCACTCCTCAGTTAAGTACGACGTCGGAATTCCAGCCTGCCTCATACAGTCGCCTACGCGACCGCAGCGTCCCATATTATTCAGGGGGTACTGCTAGGACAAGTTAGATTTTTGTTATTTTAGCGATCGGTTAGTCCGCCACCCGCGCTTCGCACGGGAATGTAAATGAGGATAACTTTGGGTATAAGTTACAGGCAAGCGACAGGGGGCATGCGAGTCGAGCGTGTGTTTTGTGCCTTTCCCGGCCCTCATAAGTCAGACGAACAGATATGGAGTGCGGCGGCAAGCGGTATTCCGCGCGACGCCGCTTTTTGAGCAGAAGTTCAGTGGCAGGGCGGCGCGCAAAAGCGGTGCCGCGACCCGCGCACAGCGCGGCTCTTGTCACCGCAAAACGCGTCCACACACACCTATTGCAACAGCAGGACGGTGCCGCCTTGCGAGGTGAGCCAAAGTTGGGTACCGTTGTTGGCGACAATCAACTTGTATTTGGAGGGGAAGCCCGACAGCGTAGGTTTGGTGTTGATCGCGCCGGTCGCGATGACGTATGTCTGCGCGGTCGGCTCTGCGGAGGCGGCGTCCGCCGGCATGACGGTGAGGTTCGCGAGGTCCACGCCGTTGAAGGTGACGCAGGAGGAGGTCTCGCCGTCGATCTTCACGCGGTAGACGCTGCCGGCCGCGAACGAGCCGTTCGCGATGGTGCCGTCACCGGAGAGGGTGCCGACAGTGCGTTCAACGCCGCCGAGATCAAGCGTCGCGCCGGAGGCCAGATTGAAGGATGCGTCGGAGAAGTCGGCGGAGATGGGTATTGTCAACAGCGAGCCGTCGCCGGGGTCTTCCAGCTTTGTGTAGTCTTGCCAATCAGCAGTGGCCGCACCCTCTTTGATGCCGATGGCCCAGGGAAGGACACCGCTCCACGGTCCGTCATTGCCGGCGTTTTCGCTGAAACGCAGCTCAATGGCGTGCGGGCCAGGCGAGAGCGTCACGGTACCGGTTTTCTTCTGGCAGGAGGCGTTGGCAAGGATAACGACGTTGGTCTGGTCGATGACCAGCCGTCCGGCGTCATCATAATCCATCATGAACGACCAGGTCACATCTTGATCGGTGCGATTCCAGATGTCACCGCTGTAGACGAGGGTGAAACGGTCGCCACGGTTACCGAAGGTATTGGCCACGGAGGTGTCAAGCTCGACGGTGGTCGTGGCGGGCATCTCGACCCAGTTTGTGTAACCGCTCACTTCGCCAAACAGGAGACCGGGCATGAAGTCGGAGTGGAGGGCGAGAGTGCCCGCCTCGATCTCCACAGCGGAGGAGGGCGCCTCGACATAGCCGTTGAGGGTGGTGGTGAAGAAGGGTTCGGCCTCGGTGTAGATCTCCGGCATGCCGTTGCCGTAAGCGTAGGGGATGATGAAGTTGGCGCTCGCTGTGGAGTGGCGGCCCTGCAGGTCGATGCCGAAGCCGCTGCCGGGGATGACACTTCCGCCCGCGGCACCGCCATGCTGACCGAAGCGCAGCTCAAAGGCGTGCGGGCCGGGCGTGACGGACACGGTGACGATGCGGGTGGCCATTTCTTCGAGGCGCCCCGAGAGGATGGTCTGGCCGTCGATGACGATCAGGCAGGAGTCGTCGAGGTTCTGGATGAAGGTCCAGTTCTGGGTTTCACCCGAACGGTTCCAGACGTAGCCGGAGTAGACGGCGGTGGCGTAGTTCCACCAGACATAGCCGTTCGGCAGGGTGGCGGATTGGTTGTTGCCGGCCGGGACGTTAATAGAGCCGTTGGCGGCGCGGGGGGTGAGTTGGACACCGCCGTCGCAGGGGTTGGGCTCTACGGAGTTGCCGCAACCGCCGACCGTGCCCTCGAAGAGGCCGGGTTGGCCGGGCTGGGCGTTGCGGGCGGCTTCGGCGGCGTCCCAGTTGACGGACGAGGTGGTGAAGATCGAGCCGTCGCCGGGATCGGAAACAACGCGCCAGCCCGCGCCGTCGCCGGGATCCCAGTTGAGGCCGCTGTTCAGCATGCCGGCGACATTGCAGCCGACGTTGCCCGAGCCGTCACCGAAGCGCGCATCGAAGTAGTGCGGGCCGGGGGTGGCGGTGAAGGAGCCGGTGGTGGCGGTGTTGCCGTTACGGGAGAGGACTAGCGAGCGGTCGATGACCAGATAAACGTAGTCGTCGAACGCGCCGCGGAAGTTCCAGACCTGATTGGTGGCGGTGCGGTTCCAGATGCAGCCGGCGTAGGCGTAGGTGTGGTTGTTGCCGGCCCACATGCCGCCCGAGCTGCTCGAGTTGGCGGAGTAGCCATTGTTGGCGGCATAGGTGGTGAGGCGGATATTCTGCTTGGGCACATAGCGGAACGGATCGTTGGCCGTGCGCGAGGTGAGACCCTCCCAGAGGCCCGGCGTGAGAGCGTCAAGGGCCGGGGCGCACGGTTCGACGACGGGCGTGGCCGCGAGCGTGGCCGTGGAGGCACCGGTCTTGATGATCGAGGCGGCGCTGAGCGTACCGTTGATGACCGTGCCGCCATCGCCGATTGTCAGGGAGGCGACCTGAATGTCGCGACCACGGAGGTCGAGGCATGCGGGTGCACCCGTGCCCCCGACTGTGACGGCAGTGACGGTGGAGAGGGCGTCGTCGTGACCCAGGGCCAGCGTGCCTTCGCGCACGAGGGTCGGACCGGTATAGGTGTTGGCAGCATTAAAGGTGACACACCCGCCGCCGGTTTTGGTAAAGCCGCCGGAGACAGCCGGCTTGACGGACAGGGTCACATCGACGTTGGCGCGGCCGGCCTGGCGCAGGGTCGCGACCGGCTGCGGGCTCATGCCGTTGCCGGGCGCATGGAACTTGAGGCCGGTGACGGCACCGGAGGGACGGTCAAAGATCGCCTCCGCAACGTAGCCATTGGGGCCGTCAGGACCGTTGTATTTGTTGAGAACGACCGGCGGGGCGATATAGCCGGTGTAAGGCGTGGCGAACGTCATGTCGGCGGCCACCAGCCCGGTCGGAGCGCGCAAGGGGACATCGACGGTCTTACTGATGGAAGCGGGGATGTCTAGCGTGAAGCCGCCCTCGTGAATGACAACATTGTGGCCGGCAAGCGTTCCGCTGAAAACTTGAGCCGCAGCGCTGGAGGTGCTGTTGGTGCAGACGAAGGTGCCGCCGTTGAAGCTGGTGCCCTTCCAGGCGGGATTGGCGACGGCATTGATGTTGTCCGCCGTGAGACGCCCGTTGCCAGCGAGCACGAGGTCGGCAGGGCGATCCTTGGCATAGGCGGCAGTTTGTCCAAGGTTGACGTAGCCTTTGAGCGTGACATCTGCGTCGCCGGCGACGACGAGCGCACCGGAGCCAAGGTTGGAGCCGCTGTTACCATCACCGCTGACGTACAGCGTGTTACCGTGGTAAAACGTGCCGCCGAGCAGGAAGGCGAAGCCGAAGCCGCCGCGGGTGAGGGTGACGGTGCCACCGTAGTAATCGCCGATGACGCCACTAGCGGGCACACTGCCGCCGGGCGCGGTGAAAGACCCGCCGGTCTGGCGGAAGATGCCTTGCGAGTTGTAAGCCTGGGCGACCTGCCAATACCCTTTGGTATGATTGATGCCCGATTCGAGCCCGTAATAACCGTAGGCGCCTGAGGCGGTACCGAGGCCGCCGTCATTGGCCGCGCCGGTGGTGTTGGTCACGATGCTGTTGCCGGATTGGTAGATGGCGCCGGCGCTGGAACCACCGCGCCCAGCATACAGGGTGGCCGAGAGCAGGGCGTCGTCGGTGATGTCAAGGGTGGCGCGTCCATTTTGGCCGACGATGAAGTAGGTCTGGCGAAGACCGTAACCGATATCGGGTGCGATCACCGTGGCGGTGCCGCCGATACGGTTGGAGGTGGAATCTTTACCCGCAACACTGCCGAGATGGACTGTCTTGACGCCGCTGGCGAATGTTGATTGCGCGTTGTCGTCAACGACACCTACGGTAACATCGGTATCGTTCGTGATGAGAAGCGAACCGGACGTGGTGCTGATGTAGCCGAGGGTGTGGGGGCCTGAGTCACGGAAATCAGTGATGCCGTCTTCCGGCGTAAAGACCCAGGCCGAAATAGGCGCAAGAATGGTGAGATCGCCGGGGCCGGTCTTGCCGAAACCTTTGTTCACGGCGTCGGACAACACGATGTCGGGATCAGCGAGGCGGGTGGTGTCGACAACGACACCGCCGTCCGACGGAATGAGATCGCCGTAAACGAGCGTGTCGAAATGGTCGCGCGTGAATCCTTCGGCGGGGGTATCGCCCATGCCGATCCCCAAGAGACCGCCGCCAGAGACGTAAAGTTTTCCGGCGTCCCACCCCGGCAAACTGGAGGGGTAGTTGGCGAAGAGCATGTGCCGGCCTCCGGTGATCGTGGTTTCGCCTTGATAGGTGTTGTTGGAGGCGAGCAAATAGGCGACCGAGTTAGCACCGCCGTAACTCTTGATGCCAGCGGGGCCCGAAACCGGGCCGGTCAGCGTCAGGGAGAGCGCGTCGGCGGTGTCGGTCAGGATCAGGTCACCGCTACCGGAGGTCTCGACCGGCCCTGTGATGACATTGCGCGTGTCGCGGTCAAAACCGGAACGGGTCCGGAGGGCACTGCCGGCCTCCGCTTGGATACGCCAAGGAACCGGGGCCGCAAGGTTGTGTACATCGAAAACGCTACCCGCCGATACGCTGACGAGCGTGTTGGTGTCGCCGGCCAACGTGCTGTCGGATTCGATCGTAAACACGGCACCGGGTGCGATCGCAAACGTGCCGTGCCGGTCAGGGGCGGCGGGGTCTGCCACGAGGATGTCGGCACTGGTGATGGCGAAGATGGAGTTGATGGGCGATGTGGAGGCGCGCAGATCGGGCGTGAGCTTCGCGTCGCCCTTTACGGTCAGGGTGTAACCGTTGAGTTCGAAACGGGGCTGGATAGTGCCCGCGACATCCGAGTTGCGACGGACGTCGAGGCGCGAGACGCCGCCGATCGAGGCGTCCGCATCAAGGGCGATCAGGGGTTGCGTGTAATATTGTATAAAAGCTCCGTTGTTGACCAGCGCACCGTTGCCGTCCGGGCCGTCGCCCGCCAGACGGAGTTGGTACACATAGATGCAATTGTTCACGGAGGGAAGGAGGCCCATGTCGAGCGCCCCGCCATCAGCGACCGTGACCACACGTGCCATGTCATCATAGCCAAGCGCCGATGCAACCGCCGGCAGCAGCGTACCTTGTGTGATGGTGATGTCCCCCAGGAAATCGCGGTTGGCGTTGGGGAGCGTAAGCCAGCCGGGGCCGGTTTTGATCAACGTGCCGCTACCGGAAAGGACGGGGAGGCTGTTGGTCGTGTCTGCGGCGACCGCAAGCGCGAGCGCACCATCCGTTATGGCGGCGGATGAGAGTCCGTCCGCAGGGACCGTCGCGGTGTCTGCACCGGATTTAGCGACGGCGGTACCGGAGGAAAGGGCAGTCTCAAGCGTGACGGGACCGGTGACGGTCAGGGTACCGTCGGGTGTGGCGACGGTGCCGTTTGAAAGGGCCAGCTTGGCGGTGGCGGAGAGTCGGCCGACCGTGAGCGTGTGTCCGCCGAGATCAATGACGGCGGACGTAGCGGAGGGGTTGCGGATCAAGGCAACGGCGGTATCGGCCGTGAGGTTGAGGGCCGGGCCGGCGCCGCCGTCGATCAGCGTGATGACCGCGCCGGGATGCGCCGCGAGGTCGCCGGGGCCGAGCGCGGGCAGCTCGACTTCCTGAGCGGCCGGATCGACGGTGATGCCGTCAGTCACGCTGTAGACGGTGGGCACGCCATTGATGGTGATTCCGGGAATCGGGCCCGCTGCGATGCCAGTCGCAAAGACCTTGCCGCCCGCTGGGATGATATCGAGCGTGCCGCCTGCGGCCAGGGTGAGGGCGGGCAACCGGACATCCGAGCCTCCGGTGGCCAGCGAGAGCGTAGCCGGACCGTTGACGGAGAGCGGGGAGGCCGTGAAAGTGCCGTCTGGGTTGAGCGCATCGGTCGTCACGCGCAGTGTGCCACCGGCAAGCGCCACGCCGGAAGCGGCCTTCAAGGACGCGGGATTGGCCGTGATAAGGGTGCCTTGCAGGAGGGTAATCGCGGTCAGGTCGTTGGCGCCGGAGATCTGCCATTCACTCTGTCCCTGTTTGATGAGCGAGAGAGGGCCTTGCGGCGTCTTGGTAATCGCGCCGGCATAAGTCTTTGTACCAGTGCCGTTTCCGCCGAGGCGCAAGACCTTCGCACCGGTCTCGGTCGATGAGGAGGCGGCGCCTGTGAAGGTCATGTCGCCGTTGCCCACGACGTCGAGCAGGAGTTCGGACGGTGTGGTGCTCTGGAAACTGAGGGGCCGGTCTGTTGTGAACGGGAAGTCGCCGGTGATGCGCAGTGTACCGCCGCGGTGCGAGCAGAGGATCGCATTGTAGCCGCCGGTACCGAGGCAGGAGGCACTTCCGATGAGACCGAGCGAGGGAACCGAGACGACCGAGCCCCAGAGGATACGAACAGAGTTCGGGAAGTCGTTGTCCGGGTTGGTTAAAACGTACGAGCCGGTCATGAAATTCCCGGTGGTCCATGTCTCAATGCCGGAGCCAGCGCCAGTGAGTTTAGCATTTATTGTCAAGGTGGCGTCACTTCGGACAAAGAGGTCGAGGAGGTCGAGTTGGGAAGTGCCGTTGCGGGAAAAGTCCAGGGTGGACGGTCCGTTGATTACCAAATCAGCGCGGATGTCGGTGCCTTGCAGCCCTACATTGGCGATGTGCAGCGGGCTGTTGAGGTTGAGCGTGGCGGGCGCGTAGACGCGGATCATTTTGATGGTTGTATCGGCGTCTACCGAAACGACGGCGCCGGGCGTGTTGAAAGTGACCGCCTCAGTCGCGGCGGGCACGGTGCCGCCGGACCAATTGGCGCTGTTGTTCCACGACCCTGACACGCCTCCGATCCAGGTCTGATCGGCGGTTGCTGAGAACGCGGCAGCCAGCACCACGGCAAACAACCGGTGTATGCGCCGCATTTTCGTGTGTTGGGTTATCACCGGTTGTGAAACCAAGAAACGAGAGTCGAGGTCCTCGATGTGCGACGTGTAGTTTGACATTTTTCCACTCCTCGGTTGCATGACGTTAAAGCCCCACCCTGATCCGCGTAGACGTTTACGCGACCATACCTCCATATTATGCGGGGATGTGTCATTTGGGCAAGTGCAAATTGCTGTGCGCATTTACATTTCCGTGCGAAGCGCGGGCGGCGGGCTAACCGATTACGCCCTGCACTTGACAGGGAGAGGTCAGTGGCGTATAAAGGGCGTACAGTGTGGGTCAGGTAGTAACAGAAGAGGTGGGCGATGACGTCGATCAGACGAAGTATGCGATACGGTGCAGTTGTGGTTTGCGTGTGCGTGGCGGCATGGGCAGCGCGGGCACAGGTGCCCTCGGTGGGGCACGGCAGGACTGTGGAAACGGTGGTGACCGGCGCCGTGGCCGAGGCGGATGTGGTGGTAGCGGGGACGTTGCGTAAGCTTGGCGAGGGGCGTCTGGCCGTGATGTCGTCGCACTTCACCGGCGGCACGATTGAAGTCGATCAGGGCACGCTGGCGCTGGATGCCAGCAGTTCGCTGGCGGTCCCCGTGCTGCCGCCGCATATTCTCACCAATAATCTGTTGCTGTGGGTCGATGCCACAACCAACGTGGTCATGGATAGCGAATCACCTACTCAAGTGCAGCGCTGGTGTGACGTGCGCGAAACCGACACGGCGGTACCGACCCTGATGTATGCCGGACGCTACGGGGAGCATCCGGGGCCTACATTGGCGAGCCATGACCGGCTGGGCGCGAAGCAGTATCTCGAGTTTGGCACGATGAAAAGCAACGGCTGCTGGCTCGCGCTGATGCAGCCCGGCGCGGGCGGGACGGTCAGCAGCAACAAGACGCTGGAAGGCAAGAGTTTTTTCGCGATACGCGGCACGCGGGGGGGTGATGGGTACCACGGATTCTTCTTCGGTGGTTGGAATGGCAGTAGTAACGGCGGGAGCAAGGATTTTCACGTCGGATCAGCCAATGCATCGCCGACGCCGTTGTTCGCCGATGAGGCGGTGGACAGCCTGCGCAACGCTTGGGTGTCACTAGACGGACGCCGCGTCGGATACACGCGGCATCCGCATGATTGGTATGAACTGTTCGGCGCACACTTGGTCGTCGGCACGGCCCAATTTTCAAATTTTTTCAACGACCGCAACTATATGCCCCCGGTCACGAATTTCCGTCAGGGCGGCGGTCAGTTGGCCGAGGTGTTGGTGTTCGACAACGTGCTGAGCGAGAACGACCGGCTGACGGTGGAGGCGTACTTGCAGAGCAAATGGTTCAGCCGTGCGTATCAGGGCGGTGTGGCGGTGCGCACTGGGGCGACAGCCGAGATGGAAATTGAGCAGGGCGAGACCCTGACGTTGAGCGGATTGGACGGCGACGGTCTGCTCGTCAAGCGCGGCAGCGGTACGTTGCATCTGCGGCGGCAGGCTGGACTACCGTTGCGCGCACCGTATGTGGAGGAGGGCGCGCTGACACTCGGCCCGCTGGTGAAACGCAACGATTTTGACGTGACTATCACGACCAACAGCGCGGCGGATTTCGCGACGGGCGGGCGGCGTGTCACAGTGACCGATGGCAGCATCGGCGTGCAGACGCTGACCGAGGCGGGCGTGTTAGCCAAGGCTGGGGCCGGTGTGTGGTCCACGGCGGAGATTCCGCAGGGCGTCAAGACGGTGCGCGTGGAGGCAGGGGCGCTCCGCCTCGCGCCGCCGACCGTGTCGGCGCGTGCGCCGTGTGTGACAGGCAACGTGCCGAACGATAACTTTGAGAAGACAAGTGGTTCGATGGGCGCTGGCGTTTGGGGGTACGGCTGGTCCGGCGCGGAGTGGGCTTTCATGCGGCAAACGAAGATCACGGAGATCGGCATGACCAATCTGGTCGACAAGGGTGCGGGTCTGGCCACGCCCGGTACGCCCTGGCTCGCGGCATGGGTCCCGCGACCCTGGGGCGGGCGCGTGGTCGCTTTTGTGCAGCGTTCCGGCACCATGGAGGGGACGGTCACGCTGCCGCAGGCGGGTGTGTACCGGCTGACTTTCGCGCATGCGCGGCGCACATCACACGTCCCGCATCTGCTGGAGGTGGTGTTTGACGGCGAGGCGGTGAGCAAGGTCGAGGCGAGTAGTGATCTCTTCACGCGTCGTGACATCCGCCTGCCGTACCGCGAGGCGGGTAGCTACAGTCTCATGTTCCGTGGTGTACACATCGAGGCGGGCGACCGTACGTCGTTGATCGACGATATTCGGCTGGAACGGGTGGATGATGACGACAACTTGGTAGAGGACGGCTCCTTCGAGGGGACCGGCGATCTCACGCTGCGGCTCAATAGTCAGGCGCGCTACGAAATCGGCTCGGTGTTGAACGGTCGCGGCTGGACCTTCTCCGACGCGGTGACCAACCTCCTTAGCGGTGGTGTCTCCGGCACGAATATAGCGGCGGCGGGCGTGGCCGAGGATCTGGGCGGCTGGATGGTGAGCCCGGTGGCAGGCGGACGCGCGGCTTTTCTGTTCAGTAACGGCAAGTTGCACACGACGGTGACCTTCCCTTCCGGCGGCGTGTACCGGGTTTCGTTCTTGGGTGCGGGCGGTGCTGGCGGATCACCGTTCACGCGGGCGGCTGCGTACACGAGTGTGAATGCCCGACACACGCTGGACGTGACGTTCGATGGTACTAAAATTGCGCCGATCAGCCTTGGGCCGCCGGGGTTCCAACCATTTGAAGTGACGCTGCCGGCGGTGACGCAAGGCCAGGCCGCCGTGATCGGCTTTGAGGGCAGCAGCGGTACAAACGGCCACATGCGTATCGGCTTGATTGATGACGTGCGCGTGACCTATGTGGGGCCGTCCGTAGTACAGGAGGGCGGATTCGAGAATCCGGTCACGGGGGGCACTGAGATTGCTCCCAGCGGGGCGGCGTGGTCGTTCACGTCGGTCGCCGACAGCGGTGATCCCCATACCAAAAGCGGAGTCTGCGTGGAGCGCCAGCCCTTTGTGTTCGCCGTGCCGATGGGACGGCAGGTGGGGTGGATACAAAGGACCGCCTCAATCCGGCAGGCGGTGACCTTCCCGGAGGACGGTTACTACGCGGTCTCGTTTATGGCGGCGGCACGCACGGAAGGGGATTACGCGCGTACGGGCCATGACCTTGCGTTGATGCTCAACGACGTGGCGGTGGGCACAGTGACTACGACTGATTATCTGTACGAGCGCTACACGTTCCGCCTGCCGTACGTCAAGGCCGGCGTGTCGTATCTGCTTGCATTCCAAGGGCTCAACTCAGCCGGGGGCGACCGCTCGTCGGCCATCGATGATGTGCGCGTGACGCGGCTGGCAGTGACTGAGGCGTACGCGCCCTTCCCCGAGGGATTGACGATCGAACTGGCCGAGGGCGCGAAACTGACGCTGGATTTTGCGGGCACGCAGCCGCTGCACGCCCTGCGCATCAATGGCCGCCATGTGAGCGGCACCGTTTCGGCGGCGACGCATCCTGCGGCCATTACCGGCACCGGTGCGTTGCAATTGCCGAACCTCGGATCATTGCTGTTTTTACGTTAAAAATCCGCTACTCAAAGCGGCGCGGCTTTGCTAAACTTCCGACCATGAAATTGAAACTGAAGAAAGAACCCGATGCTGTCACAGCGATTCCGGAAGAGCCCAAGGCGTCCGGCGGAGCCTTTATCTCGGCGCGTCACCGCAATCCGGCCGATGAACTGGCTACGCAGGGAACGGGAGCGGGCGACAAGATCGGCGGCATCTGCGCGATCATCGCCACCATCTTTCTGGCGATCATCACCTTCCTGATGTACGCGAACTGGGATCTGATTAAGTCCGCCTGAACCGGAGACGGAGGCAGATTTGATCACGATGCTACGCAGATGGCTGTGGCGTCTGCGAAGTTTATTTTCGAGGGCACCTGCCGCGATGACGCTCGCGGCAGTGTGTCTTTTTGTTTTTTTGATGCAGCAGACGGCGGCACGGACCGAGTTTGTCTACGGTTATAGCTATGGACATGTGCTGCTCTCTTGCTTCGGACTGAATGGTGCGCTATTGAGCCGGGGCTTCTTCTGGCAGCCGCTGACCTATATGTTTCTGCACGCCAGTTGGATGCATCTGGGGCTGAACATGCTGACGGTGCTGCTTTTCGGCTCGGGGCTTGAGTCGGAGATCGGCGGACGTCAGTTCTGGCAGGTCTTTCTGTGGGGCGGCGTGCTGGGCGGACTGGGCTGGTTGGCCGTGACGGCGGTGCTGCCCATGTTGCCGCCGCTGTCGGCGTTGACGCAGTGGATGCCGTCTGCTCTGCGCGCTTGGGTCGGTGCGGCGGATGCGGCGGGGCACTCGCTGGATACGGCACTGTGTATCGGTGCGTCCGGCGGGGTGTTCGCCCTGATCGGAGCCTATGCCGCACTCTTCCCGCAACGCGAGGTGTATGTGCTGGTGTTGGTTTTTCCGGTACGCATGAAGGCACGCACGTTGGCGTGGTTGCTGGGCGTGGTCACCGTGATTGAAGCGGTGCTGGTGCAGTCGCAGGTGGCGTACGCGGCCCATTTGGCCGGTGGCCTGAGTGGGTATCTGTGTGGACGTCGGATAAGAGGAGGCGGGCGATGACGACGGTGTGTGATGTGATGGATGATCTGCGGGCGATGGCCGCAATCAAAGCGGCGTTGGCCGAGGACGTGGGCGAGGGCGACGCGACGACGCTGGCGCTGGTGGATCCCGCCGCGCGTGCGACCGGCGAGATTCTGGCGCGCGAGGCGTGCCGCGTGGCGGGGGTGACGGTGGCGCGTGCGGTGCTGACTTGTGTCGATCCTGCGTTGCGCGTGGCGGTCATCGTGCCGGATGGCGAGACGGTTGAGCCCGGCGACACGATTCTGACGATCGAAGGCAAGGCGACCTCGATTCTGACGGCGGAGCGCACAGCGCTCAATTTCATGCAGCGGATGTGCGGCATCGCCACGTTGACCGCACGTTTCGTGAAGGCGGTCGAGGCGTATGGGACGATGATTCTCGACACACGAAAGACCACGCCCAATCTGCGTCTTTTTGAGAAGTACGCTGTGACGTGCGGCGGCGGCACGAACCATCGCTTCGGCCTCTACGACCGCGTGCTGGTCAAGGATAACCACCGTCGCCTTTGGCAAGGGGGTGACCCCGACCGACTGGACTTGGCGGTGGCAGCGGCACGCGAAGCCTTTCCGTCGCTGGAGGTCGAGATCGAGGTCGAGAGCGTGGCCGAGTGTCAGAGCGCGTTGCGTGGTCGGCCAGAGTGGATCATGCTCGACAACATGTCATGTGAGATGATGCGCACATGCGTGGCGCTGTGCCGTGGCGTGTCAAAGACCGAAGCTTCGGGCGGCATCACGCTGGCGCGGGCGCAAGAGGTTGCTGCGACCGGTGTTGACGCGATTTCGCTGGGTTGTCTGACACACTCCGCACCTTCGATAGATCTGGCGCTGGAGTGGCGTGCGGTGCAGTGAGAAGGGATGAACTGTGATGCGAATGGTGGTGGTGGATGTCGGGAATACGTCGACGAGCATCGGGCTGTATGAAAACGGCCGGGTGTCCCGCGTCAGCCGTGTGAAGGGCGGCATCAAGGAGGAGCCGGAGCGTTGCGCCAAAGCGTTGCGCGAAGCCGCGCATGGTGAGGCTGTATGCGGCGCGGTGCTCGGGTCGGTCGTACCGAGCGTGAACGCGGACTGGACACAACTTGTGCAACGTGAACTGGGGGGCTGCCGCTTGCTGACGGTGGATGCTACATTGCCGATGGATGTGACGGTCGACTATCCCGATCCCTCGAGCATCGGCGCGGACCGTCTGGCGGGGGCGTGCGGCGGGGTGCGGCGCTACGGTGCGCCATTGATCGTGGCGGATTTCGGCACCGCGCTGACCTTTGATGTCGTGACGCCCGACCGGCGCTATGTCGGCGGGGCGATCACGCCGGGGCTGCCGCTGATGACCGACTACCTCTACGAACGCACGGCGCTGTTGCCGCGCGTAGTGTTGGAAGGGCCGTGTCCGGAACTGGGGCGCAGCACGCAGCAGGCGATGCGTATCGGCGCACAGATCGGTTACCGCGGGATCGTGCGCGAGATTGTGACGTATCTGAGCGCGTCGCAGGACTGTACGTTCACGCTTGTGGCGACCGGCGGCTATGCCGACTGGGCGCTCAAGGATAGCGGTATGGCATTCACGTTCGATCCCGATCTGACACTTTTTGGACTGGGATGCATAGGAGAAAAGTCATGGGCATGAAACCGACAGTTGTGATTTTGGCGGCGGGCATGGGCAGCCGCTACGGCGGACTTAAACAGGTTGATCCGGTGGGGCCGTCGGGCGAAACGATCATGGATTACTCGGTCTACGACGCTCTGCGTGCGGGCTTCGGGCGTATCGTGTTCGTGATCCGGCGCGATTTTGACGAGATATTTCGTACCACGATCGGCGCACGATACGCGGGGGCGGTGGAGGTCGCGTACGCTTATCAGTCGCTCGATGACCTGCCGGAGGGGATGAGCGTGCCCGCCGAGCGCACCAAGCCGTGGGGCACGGCGCATGCGATCCGTGCCGCGCGTGAGGTGGTCGACACGCCTTTCGCTGCGATCAACGCCGACGATTTTTACGGACGTGACGCTTTCCAGCAGCTCGCCTCCTTCCTGAACACGACTGCGGCGGGTGATGCCGCGAAACCGCGCTTCGCGATGGTGGGGTACCGGCTTGACCAGACGCTCTCCGGACATGGCAGCGTGGCGCGTGGCATCTGCGATGTGGGGCCGGACGGTCTGCTGGTATCTGTAACCGAGATGACGCAGCTCGTGCGTGTGCCGGGCGGTGTGGAGAACCGCGATGATCCGGAGCGTCCGGTCGCGTTGACCGGTGCCGAGCGGGTCTCGATGAACCTCTGGGGCTTCACGCCGGCGCTGTTCGACGCGCTGGAGTGCCGTTTCCCGGCTTGGCTGGTGGCGCACGCGGACAATCCCAAGGCGGAGTGGTACATTCCGTTTGTGGTGGATGAAATGATCCACGACGGCGCGGCCGAGGTGACGATGCTGCCGACTGAGAGCGCTTGGTTCGGCGTGACCTACCGCGAAGACAAGCCGCGCGTGGTCGAAGCGGTACGGCAGCTCGTCGCGGCAGGGGAGTATCCAGAGAAGCTCTGGTAGCGCGGCGACGGATGCGCGGTCTGACCACATTCATGACGAAAGTGATCGACGGGGTTTACCCGCGCGTCTGTCCGGGGTACGGCTGCGGTCGGCTGTCGGAACGGACCGGACGTCACCTTTGTAATGATTGCCGCGCCAAGATCGAACTCTACAGCACGAGTCTGTGCAAGCTATGCGGTCGCGAAATCGAGGGGCGGGTACGGCATGACTTCGTGTGCAGCGTCTGCCGCGCGGCACCGCCGCATTACGACCGCGCGCGTGCGGCCGGGCACTTCTCCGGCGTGCTGCGCGACATGGTGCATGCCTTCAAGTATAACAGCGCCCTCTGGTTGTGCGCCGATCTCACGGATTTACTGCAAGGCTGCTTGATGGCGCATTTCGATGCCAATGCGGTGGACGTCGTGCTGCCGGTGCCGTTGCATCCGGTGCGGCAGCGCGAACGTTCCTACAACCAGTCGGTGCTACTGGCACGCGAGTTGGCGCGGCGCATCGACCGCCGTTGCGACACGCGCGCCTTGGAGCGCGTGCGCGTCACGGAGACGCAGACGCACCTCAACGCGGCGCACCGGCGCATGAACATGCTGGGTGCATTTCATGTGGCGCGTCCCGACTGGGTGCGGCAACGTTGCGTACTGCTGGTCGACGACGTGATGACCACCGGCGCGACGCTCAACGAATGCGCGCGCATGCTGAAAAAAGCAGGCGCCCGCACGGTCTGGGCCGTGACCGCAGGGCGCGGGGTGTGACGGTTATTTTTTATTCCAGCTCTCGATCAACTCGCGGGCGCGGTCTTTGCCGCCGAGGCCGAAAGCGAGGCCCACGGCGATCGCGCCGCCGCCAAAGAGCGCGGCTACCGCGATCGTGACGATCTCCTTGCCCACACCGAGCTGTTCAAGGGCCATGCCGGCTCCGAGCAGGAGCACTGCGTAGCGGGTCACGCCGGACAGCAGCGTCGCGTTCTGATGACCCTCCAGCGCCTTGGCCACGAGCGCGGCGAGATAATTGGCGAGACTGAGCGCCGCCAGCAGGATCACGATACCGACCAACAGACTCGGCAAGTATTCGACCACACGGCGCAGCAGGTCGGCGAGCTGCTGGAAGCGCAGTGAGGCGCAGGCCTGCTGGGCGGTGATCAGCATGATGATCACGGCAGTGGCGGCACCGATCACGCCGGAAGGCGGGAGCTGTCCTTCTTTAGCGGAGAGGAAGGAGAGCCCGAGGCGATCCGGTAACGCATCGAGCCCCACGCCGCTGAGGAAAGATTCGATCAGCGAGCGGACGATCTTGGCTACGACGTAGCCGATCGCGATGATCACGGCGGCGACGAGCATTGCGGGGACGGCCTCCAAGATCTTTTGCAGCATGGCCTTGATCGGGTCGGAGATTGCCGTGATGCCGAGGCTGTCGATGGCTGCGACCAGGATCGGGATGAAGATGAAGAAATAGGCGATCTTGCCACAGATGCCGGAGAGGGTGCGGGTGCCCATCACTTTGCCCAGCCCGAGTTTTGCGGCGCCTGCATCAGCCCCGCTGGCAGAGAGGACGTTGCTGACGACTTCGCGCACGATCGTCGCCACGATGCGTCCTACAATCAGGATGATCGCTGCGGCGAAGAGGTTCGGCAGGAAGCCGAGCGCTTTGGCGAGCATCTCTTGCAGCGGAGCCACGAGCGCCTGTTGGCCCAGTGCCTGCAGGAACGGCGGCACGCCGAAAAGCAGGATGACATAGAAGAGCAGGCGGCCGATCATGACGCTGGGGGCCGGTGGCTGCTTGTCGTCGTCGGCGGGAACCGTCAAGTGTTTGCCGAAACGAGCGTCAAACTTCATCGCGCCCAGGGCGCGCGTCACGCCGGCCCTGGCCACAGCGGCGATCACCCAGTAAACAAAGAGGATGGCAGCGGCCTTGAGCAGGTTCGGGATGGCGCCGATGATCCGGTCGAGGATGTTCTGCAACGGACCGGCGACCATCACGAGGTTCAAGGCATTGAAAAACGCCACGAACCCGAAGAGGATCAGCAGCCATTTGACAGCCCCGCCGACCAGTTTCGCCAGCGAGCGTTTCTGTCCGTCTGGCTGTTTAAGCAGGCCCTCCAGACCCCAGTCGCGGATGGCACGGTCATCGATCTGGGTCATGTTGAGCAGCTTGGTGACGCAGGTGCCGGCAAACGTGCCCGCCAACCAGAAGGCCAGCAGCAGGATGAGTGCCTTGAGGACAACGGGGATCGCGGTGGCGAACCGTTGGCCGGCTGGCAGCAGGACATCCTGCCAGAGCTTGCGGCTCTGGGTGACGGCCTGACGTCTGCCGGAACGCAGCGAATTGCCCAGTTCGGAGGTCGCCTCGCCGACAGCCTGTACGCTTTGGCGACCGGTTTCAACCACGCCGGATGAGCGGACGGCTGTCGGCTGATCCGGTTTTGCGGCAGTTTGAGCCCGCAGCGAAGCGTGCGGGAGGAAGAGGCCCGCAAGCAAGAGGCTCGCAAGCGCGATACGAAGCGAGATAGAGCGTGTCATGTGAAACTCCTTGTTATGTTATGCTCCTGCCACAGGCCGCATACACGGCACCTCGCCGTGCGCACAACCCATCGGCAGGTGTCACTATAACCGGAATGGTGTGGATTGACAACCTGATACCGATTACAAAAACAAGTTGTTTCTCACACGAAGACTCGAAGGGCACTAAGGGGGTTGGTTATGGAAAAACCTTTGTGACCTTTGTGCCTTTGTGTGAGATTGAGTTGGGTTGCGGGCTTGGGCTTCGCCCGCGATGTGATCGGTTAGTGGCAGGGGGGGGAAGGTCATGCGTTTCCGGGTTCCATTGCGCCACCATCGGTATCGCTATCGGTATCGGGATCGGTATCGCCGCCATCATTACACTTGTCGTTGCGAGCCACTGCGTGGGCGCAACAGTCGATTTCGAACCCGATAGCGATACCGATATCGATTTGGAGAACGTGAACGTTGGCCATACCCCGTGCACGCACTCGTTCACGTACCCGTACACGATAACTCTTCCCCCCTGTCACCAACCGATTACGCCCGCGATTACAAAAAACTCTTGCTCCGTTCTTCCCTTTCGGCTTACCATACACCCGTAACCATGATTTGGGTCATGGTGGACAATGTTGATGATGTTCGTGTCCCCCTCCTAAACCGAAAGGAACACCGCCATGAACAAGCACAACTGGAGCAGATTCCTTGCCGCGGCTGCGGCGACATTCGCGGCGGTTGCCGCGAGCGCCACTCCTGTCGGGGTGACGGTGAACGGCATCCCGCTCGACTCCGGCGGCTCGTACGGCGCAGGCTGGTCGTACGATCCAGACTCCTCTACCCTCTTCCTCTTTGGTACGGAGCCCTTCACGCTTTCGGGCATGAACAAGTCGGGCGGCGTATGCGTCGTTGTCATGGGCGGCACCACCAACACGGTCACGCTCTCGAACCTGACGCTCCGGGCGGCGGGCACCAACCAATGCGCCTTTGCACTGGGGACGGGCGCCAACGTTTCGCTCTTCCTCGCGGGAGAGAACACGCTGGCTTCCGGTTATTACCGTGCGGGTCTCGAAGTCGCGGCGGGGCGGACGCTCTCCATCACCCACGCGCCCGGCGACGACGCAGCCGCGCTGGCGGTGACAGGCGGCGGCTACGGCGCGGGCATCGGCGGTGGCAGCTATGGCACGGGCGGCGCAGTGACTATCAACGGCGGCACCGTGACGGCGACAGGCGGCTACTCCGGGGCCGGCATCGGCGGCGGCGGTGCCGGCGGCGACGGCGGCACGGTGAGCGTCAATGGCGGTACGGTCTCCGCGAATGGCGGCTATGGCGGCGCGGGCATCGGCGGCGGTGGCGGTGGCTTCAGCACCAGCGGCGGCGACGGCGGCACGGCGACCTTCACCGGCGGTTCCGTAGCGGCCATAGGCGGCGCAAGCGCCGCAGGTATCGGCGGCGGCTACCTCGGCGGCGGCGGCACGGTGACCGTCAATGGCGGCGAGGTCTCCGCGAATGGCGGTGACCTTAGCGCGAGCATTGGCGGCCACGGCGGCGCGGGCATCGGCGGCGGCGCGAGCGGCACGGGCGGCGTAGTGACCGTCAGTGGCGGCATCGTGACGGCGACTGGCGGCGACGACGGCGCGGGCATCGGCGGCGGACGGAACGGCGCGGGTGGCACGGTCGAGATTTCCGGCGGCACGGTCTTCGCGAATGGCGGCGGCGAAGATGAGAATTTCACCG
>Ga0255342_1002164_pt1 | contig 25214 bp, 18 predicted proteins | sample wastewater_treat_3_FD_192416 | JGI IMG/M metagenome (GOLD analysis project Ga0255342, IMG submission 192416) | Wastewater microbial communities from Lulu Island WWTP, Vancouver, Canada - plant14 | ecosystem: Engineered > WWTP > Wastewater > Unclassified | place: Canada: Vancouver, British...
CGTCTGCGCCGGATAGCAACGCCGCTTCAAGAGAGTCATTTACAATAAATGGCACATTGTATTTTGAAACTAAAGCTTCTACCTTTTTTGCCAACTCTATATAGTCATCTGTACTCAAGTTTTTTTCTCTCAGCTGCAACATTGTAATTCCACCTCTGAGAGCTTCTTCAATTTGAAACAGAAATGACTGTTTATCGCTCCATCTGCGATCGGTTATCGCATAAAGAAGAAGTTGTTCTCTACTGAAATTCAACTTTCATACCCTCAATAAAAGTCGAAAACTCTGCTTTCCCTATTTCGTCAATTAGGTAGGCAGAGAAAAGCCCGTGGCCTCCTTTTGTTTCTATCATACGACGATATGCAATTTCGCCTGATTGTCCCATGAGAAGCACAGAAGCCGTTGCAGATTCCAGGTTTTTTGCTTTGTTTGATGAGCAGAATGCTGCCGTAAGCGCACTTAACATACATCCGCTACCAGTGATTCTAGATAGCATCTCTACTCCGTTTCTAACTATATAGGCGCCTTTTGCATCAGCTATTAAATCTATTGCTCCTGTCGCCGCTATAACTGCATTCAGTTTTTCGCTTAATTTTTTTACAAACTCAATAGATTCGACAAGATTATTCTCTGTTACGACTTCTTTGGCATTTGCGTCAACGCCTCTGGTTACTCCGTACCCTCTTGCTAAAGCACGTATTTCAGACATGTTCCCACGAATGACAGAAATTTTTATGTCAGAAATTAAATTTAACGCAGTCTCTGTTCTGAGAGCGGAAGCGCCCGCTCCTACGGGATCTAAAATGACTGGAATGCCTATGTCATTGGCTACTTTCGCCGCTTTATACATAGACTTCACAGTTCTTTTATTTAACGTTCCGATATTGAGATTAAGGGCAGATGACAGTTTTGTAATATCCTCTACTTCATCTTCATCGTCTGCCATTATGGGAGATGCTCCGCAAGCAAGGAGAACGTTGGCACAGTCATTTACTGTGACGTAATTGGTTATACAGTGCACAACCGGAGCTCTATGACGAACATCTTCCAATATTTCACTAAATAATGTTTTTTCCATTTCTTTCTACTCCCTTACTATATAAATATTTTTAAGTTTATTGATAAAAACAAAAATAAACAAAAAATGAGAGCCACCTTGTAGGCGCTCTCACTAAATTTTAATTTAATGTTTCCTACGTTGGCATTATCCAAATCAGGTCTAGGGTCGAAGTTTAGAACTTCCTCTCAGCCTGTGTACAAGCTCCCCGAATTACTATGCAGATTAATTATACAACCTATTATCTGCTATTTATTATACTCCTTTTGGCCGTATTTTTCTTTTACTTCAGTTTTTATTTCGTATATTTCTGTGTCTGTTAAGGGGACTCCCCCTCCTGCTTTTTTAGCAAGAATGAATATCTTGGCAAAATCCTCCAGCATTTCAGACCTAAACATAGCTTCCTGCAATGTCTCGCCGACACAAACTGCTCCATGATTTGACATTAGAGCAGCTCCGCCGTCTCCAAGAGCTTCTAATACATTCTCTGCTAATTCCTTAGAGCCTATGGGAGCATAGTTTGCCGTTTTAATGCTTCCACCGAAAAGCACGACCTGATTATCTGTTAAAGGATACATATCTTTTCTTGTGGCAGCTACCGAGGTGGTATAGATTGGATGTGTATGCACTATTGCGTTTACGTCTTTACGAGCAGCAAAAATCATTCGATGTAGTTCTTTTTCAACAGACGGAACTCGTTCTCCCTTTACTACGTCTCCATCCATATTTAGTTCTACGATGTCACTAATTGAGAGCACTCCATAATCTATTCCGCTCGGCGTAATAAGGAAGCCCTCTTTTGTTCTGACACTGACATTGCCACCTGTTCCCTTGACAAGCCCCTTGTCTAACAACAAGAGGCAAGCCTTTATTATCTTTTCTCTTATATTAAAACCATCAATCAACGTAAGCACCTACCATTCTGCTCAATAAAGGTGTTACGAAAAGGTTCATTATTCCCAACACCAAGAAAATATTAATTATACTCATCTCCATAAAAAGTAATCCGGTCACAAAAAAAGCTGAAAGAACCATGGCAAATGAGTCTGTAATATTCAAAACAGCAACAGATCTTGCCCTATGTTCATCGGGGCATTTTGACTGCATTAATGCGTACATCGGCACGCTATATATACCACCGAAAGCGGCAAGTAAGAAGAGGCTCAGCACTATCCCCCACGACATATAATCTTGCAGAAAAACCAGTGCTCCGACAAGAGAGTCTCCCTTTTTAAAGAGAAGGGAAAAAGTATACAGCAATAAGGTAGATAAAGAAAGACCTACGCATGCGGGAGCAACAAGCTTCATGGAAATCCGCCCCTTTAATATCCTGTTGCAAATAGTAGAACCAAATCCGACTCCAACAGAAAAAACTATTAAAAACAGTGTCGAAACTTGTTCGTTTCCTCCTAGTACGTCTTTTGCAAATGTCGGAAATTGAGCCAGAAAAACCGCACCCAAAAACCAAAACCAACTTATACCGAGTATGGAGCGAAAAACGGGCTTAATGACTTTTACGTAGGAAATTATCTCCCATGTCGCTTTCGGAATATTCCAATCAATCTTAACTTCCGGATCAGGGGGTAAAGCTTTTGGAATGAAGAGGCTCGTTATAAAACCTAAAACCGCCACTGAAACGACTCCGGTAGAGATAATAACGCGACCGAAAGAATGCAATATTAGCAATCCACCAAAAAGAGTTCCAGTCAATATTGCAATATAAGTACCGGCACTGACCAGTCCGTTTCCCGCAACAAGTTCATCTTCTTCCAAATGTTGGGGAAGTATGCTGTATTTTAGAGGTCCAAAAAAAGCGGACTGAGCACCCATAAAGAAAAGCAAGATGACCAGCGCAAATAAATTTAGATATTGGAATGCCACTGCCGTCATACACATTAAAATAATTTCTACAAATTTAACTATTCTTATTAAGAATGATTTTTCGTATTTGTCAGCGAGCTGGCCAGCTGTCGCTGAAAACAGGAAAAAAGGCAAAATAAATAGACCTGCCACTACTGTTATAAGTATCTGCGCATTCATTCCATTTTGTTCCGCCAAGCGAAAAGTTATAAGAATAACGAGCGCGCTTTTAAAAAGGTTATCGTTGAAGGCGCCTAAAAATTGAGTCAAGAAAAGCGGCAGGAAACGTCTTTTGCTCAACAGGGAGAACTGTGTTTTTATTTTTGGCACCTCCATTCAAACGTCATGTTAATAATTGCTTACTTAGAAACTTCGCTCAAATGCATATTTCTTGTGTGCTCCGTTTTCACCCATGTATCCTGATTTTTTGCAAGAAACATCGCTTTAAACAGAATTGGAATCCAAGTGAGCCCAAACCACAAATATGAAAAAGTATCTTTCACGTAGCGGAAAGTAAGTTTTTTCTCATGCATTGACGGCCCAATAATGACACACAACAAGCAAAAAGCGGCAATTGAGAAGAGAGGAAATCCGAAAAACAGAATCCACCCCATCATTGTTTGAGGCGTTCCGCTTGATATGGTCGGAAATAAAATTACGTTATTTATAATAGTATAAGCCATACCGGCCAATAGAATTATTATGCCCAAACAAGATTTCGCCGGAGCAAGCAAGTAGAGAAACAAGTCAAGGTACTGCAACTTTCTTGTTACAAAAAAAGACTTTAAAGCACTCCACCCATACTTCCAAAACACCCAATAATGTCCCTGCATCCACCTTGTTCTCTGTTTTTTTGACACGGTTAAGTCCTGAGGCTTCTCGTCATAAATTATCGCGGCATCATTCCAATTGACCTTACTGCCGGAAAGAATTAAACGAGTAGACATCTCAAGGTCTTCTGTTAGACTTTCAAGATTCCAGCCTATTCTCTCAAGAGTGGCCGCTCTTATCACAAGCCCTGTCCCACCCAAGGTGCAGGAAAGCCCCCAAAGGCCTCTTGCCAGCTGCCAAAAGCGATTTGAAAACCAGTATGCGATGGCATAAGATCGTGTCAGCCAGTTGTCATCTGGGTTTTTTACATCTAAAACACCCTGTATTGCCTCAGCACCGGGATGCATTTCCATGTAGTTATTCATATTAAAGAGAAAGTTTTCGTCTACAACATTGTCTGCATCAAACATGGCAAGAGCATCAAACTTCTCCATAGGGAGCTGTGTCAACGCCCAACGGACGTTCCACGTCTTTCCGTTTTGAGTATCATCATATCGTTCCAGAGCCACGGCATTGTGAGAGCGAACTATATCTGCCGTATTGTCGCTACAATTGTCACAGGAGACATAAACCTCGTAGCAATTTTTTGGATAATTCTGCATTGCAAGGCTATCCAAGAGAGGCGCGATGACCTGAGCTTCATTATGTGCCGGAATTAAGGCAACAAATTTTCTGTATCTTTTTGCCGGTGGTAGCTGTTTCTGATTCCAGAAACCTCTTATGCTAACAATTATTTGATATATACCGTCACAGATAAGCAATGCAGTCAGAAGGTAGAGAGTAAACTGAACTATCCACCATCCCCACCAAATTGCCCAATAAACAAAGTTTGTAACAGTTAATTTATCCATATATTATTCCTCCCAAATAACATATACATCTCACAATCTCCTTTTGACAACAGTGACTTTACACAGAAGAAGATATCTTCAACTCTATTCTTCTTTTGTTCTTTCATATATCGAAGGAATCAAGTCGTGAGCCAATATTTTATCATTGTATGCAAGCTCTTTTGCTGCTTCTTTACTTATTTCCCGAAAACGCGAGTATTCTAATATTTGTCCATTTCTTAAATCAACGGCCTTTTTAAACGAAGGTTCTATATATGCAAAGTCATATATATATGAACCGTTACGAAAAACAACTGGCTCTTTATTGTCTTCAAAAATATTTTTCCCAAAACCGTAGTGATATTCTACTCCAAGAAGAAGAGCTACGCTTTTTGGCAAATCAATGAGACCGACAGCTCTCTCACTGTTCATAAATTTAACGGAATTCGGGTCCGGAGTTCTTATTATTAAAGGCACTTTTAGAAGGTCTCGCCAAGAGTGAGCACTTTTTAAGTCTTTTCCCAGAAGTTTTTCTAAGTTTGCTGCATCCCATTTTGGCACAGCAGTGTGATCTCCATATATAACAATCACGGAAGATTTCAGAAGCCCTTTTTTCTTAAGTTCATCCAAGAACATGCCGAACTGTTCATCTAAATAATTCATGCTTTTTAGATAATTCCCTACAAGTGTGTTGCCAAATTCGCCGACATCCAACTTCGATTGAGCAATGAGAGGAGGATAGTTAAAGGGGTAATGACTGCTGAGAGTTACTAAAAATGCATAGAATGGCTTGGGTGTATTTTCCAAAATTGAGGCAGTCTGTGCAAAGAAACTTCTGTCGCTTAATCCCATGCCTATAATCTCATCCAGATCGAAATCTCTTTTGCTTATGTATTTTCTAAAACCTATACTTGAATACATGCGTTCTCTGTTCCAGAAACTCGGTCTGTCTCCATGCAAGGCGATGGGGAAATAGCCGTTGTCTTCCAATACTTTTGGGAGAGCATTGTATCTGTTTGAAGCAAAACGAGTAAAAGCGACACCGGAGGATGACGGGTACAAACCGATATTGGATAAAAATTCTGCGTCAGAGCTGTTCCCCAATCCTGTTTGGTCGTATGTTCTTGAAAAATAAACAGATTCTTTTAGAAAATCATTCAGATTGGGCGTCACGGGAACTCCATTTACTTTTAGATTTATGACGAACTGCTGAAGAGATTCTGCTTGAATGATTATCAGGTTTTTATTCTTTGCAATCCCAAAGAGGGGGTGTTCCTTTATGTTTGAACTATTTTTGTTGCTCTCAAACCAGCTCACTATTTCTTCCCTTTCATGTTCAGATAATCTCTCTTTAAATAAATTTTCTCTCAACACGTTTAAAAGATCAGCGACATGATATGTCGGAGCTCCCACATTGCTACAAACCGCAACTCTATCCCACATGGAATTCAGAGCTCCCGGCACTTTTTTGTTGTATGTCCTTATATGCAACGAAACAAAGTAAAAGCTAAGAAATATAAGAAAAAGAGATGCTATTAAACGCTTGAGAGTAATGCTGTTGAGCTCAGTTTTTCTCTCTGACTTTTTATTTAAAAATATAAACAAAATAATCAAAGGAATATCTAAAAAATACAGCAAATCTGAGCAGCGAATAAGTGCAAAAACCGACTCGGAAATCTCGCCTATCTGGTTGATAAGCCCAATATTATTAAAAGTAAAAAGATCCGAATAGTACCGTAAATGTAGGATATCAGTCAATATAAGGATAGTTAGCAATACGTCTAAAATAATTGCTACATATAGCCTTGCCTTGCGATGACAAAGTGAAACAGTTACAAAAAATATGGTGATAATAGAAAAAGAGGATAGCAAAGCTAAGAGCTGTTTTGATATAAAAAAGCTTTTTGACATGCCGTATTGAAATGCTATAAATTTAATGAATAGTGAGGTTATAAAAAATGCTAACAGCAGCATTTCTTGGACAATATTTATATTGCTTCCACTCACTTGTGGTGTTTTAACTGCCTTCAACTATTTCACCCTGCTCGGTTAAATACATATTTAATAATACGGCTCTGTTCTTGTAACTTTAATATCGAATTTCTTTTTGAAAAAGATATATGAGAAAAAATTTTATTTCCAACACAAAAACGATTATAAAGTCTTTACCTAAAAAACGCTTTTTAGTCAGCCTTTTTACATTAGAGCTTCTCTTACAATATGCTATTATATCTGAATATTTGTATAATTATTTATGTTAAAATACTTATCTAGAAAAACTGAAATGAGGAATGTTTTATGGCTAATCTTTTTACATATGGCAGAGTTGATGAAACAGTAATAAACGAACTTGTTTCTGCTATATGCAGCAACAATGTTTCTACGGATAAAGATAAATGTGCAACATATTCTCGCGACGAAGTACCCAGCAATTTTTATGGCAGAGAGTACTCTGCCGAAGTTCTGGTCTTTCCGGAAACAACAGAGCATGTCTCTTCGATAATGAAAATAGCTTCGAAACACAAAGTTCCGGTTACTCCTCGCGGAGCAGGCACAGGTCTATCTGGCGGAGCTCTTCCTGTCCATGGCGGAATAGTGATGAGCTTCGAAAAAATGAATAAGATTCTTGAGCTTGACCATAAGAACTTGACTATAACGGTTGAACCTGGAGTCGTAACATCTGAAATTACAGCTATGGCGACAGAGAATAATCTCTTTTATGCCGGAGACCCTTGCAGCGGAGACTCATCCTATATTGGGGGCAACATCGCAGAAAATGCCGGGGGGAACAAAGTAATTAAATATGGAGCCACAGGAGCTCAAGTTCTTGCTTTGGAAGTTGTTCTGCCTGACGGTTCAATAACGTGGTTTGGCGGCAAAAGATTAAAGGACGCTACAGGCTTTAATTTTGTTCAACTCATGGTCGGTTCTGAGGGAGTTTTGGGAGTAATAACGAAAGCTGTGTTAAAACTTCTTCCACTTTCTCGCTACTCAGTCGACCTTCTTGCCGCATTCAAGGACACTGCGACTGCAATAGCTTTTGTGCCTCAGATTGTAAAAGAAGGAGGATTAATCCCTTCTTCAATCGAATTTATGGATAAAAAAGCGTTAAGTCTGGTTAAGAAATACCTTAACACTGAAGTTCCGGCAGGAGAAGCTGGTGCAGTTTTAATAATCGAGCTAGAAGACAACGATATGGAACAGCTTGAAAAAATATACGAAAAAATTGGCAAACTTTCTCAAAAACATGGTGCATATGAAGTCTATGTTGCGGACACTAGAAGCACGAAAGACAGAGTGTGGCAGGCGAGAAAGTCCATAGCGGAAGCGGTTTCCACTTCCTACACAAAGTACACAAAGGAAGACCTCGTCGTCCCAACAGACAAAGTGCCTGCTTTGTTGGAGGCAATAGAAGAGATTTGCACTTCTCATAAGCTGGAATGGAGTGCTTACGGCCACGCAGGAGACGGAAACATGCACTGCTCGATTATCGCTCCGGAGACGACAGATTGGCATGATGTGCTAACCACAGTGCAGTGTGAATTGTATCCTAAGGTTCTTGACATGGGCGGAACTCTATCCGGCGAACATGGCATTGGATTTAAGCGTAAAGGCTACATGAAATATTTTATGGATGAAAGCCAGATTGAGTTAATCAAAAGAGTCAAACTTGCTTTTGACCCTCAAAATATTCTCAACCCAGGTAAAATGGTTGATTGGAACTAAGTTTAAATAGAATGACAAAAAATAAAAGGGAGATAAAAATATTTTCATCTCCCTTTTTGTATGTTTAGGCTGTATTTTAGATTTTTACTTTGCGAAGTTCGCGGCGTAATATTTTGCCGGCCGGCGAGAGAGGATATTCTTCCACGAACCCAATCTTGCGCGGCACCTTGTAGTGAGCCAAACGCTCCTTGCAGAAGCTCTTTAATTCTTTGGCATCTACCTCAGAATTTTCTTTTAATATGACAAAAGCTTTAACCTGTTCCCCTGAGATTCTGCTCTTCTCTCCAACGGCAACAGCTGAATGTACCGCAGGATGTCCACACAACACTTCTTCTACTTCTTGAGGATAGACGTTGAATCCGCCAACTATAATAATGTCTGTCGCTCGGTCTACTATTTTGATATAACCTTCTTCATCTATCTGCACAACGTCTCCCGTATTGAACCACTCTCCGTCATAACGAGCTTTGGTGTTTTCGGGATCTCTGAAATAGCCAGGAGCGACTGAGGGGCCTTTTACCCAAAGAACACCTTCTTCATGCAGTCCGAGTGGTTTCCCCTCTCTGTCCGTTATGCGCAGTTCATAGCTTTTTAAACAGGGACCGACCGTGCCAAGTTTTTTCGTTTCTTGGCTGTGTGAACATGCCACGACAGGAGAGCATTCCGTAAGTCCGTACCCCTCTATGATCCCCACACCCAAAACTTTTTTGCTTCGTTCGTCCATCTGTACGTTGAGCCTATCTCCTCCGGACATCACAAAGTGCATGTTCTCCAACCGTTCTTCTTTTTTCGCAAGAGTGCCAATCAAAAATGACATAACGGTGGGAACGCCTATTATGACGTTGCAGCCAGACTGTCTCATCGCATCGATTGTAGTGTCGACTGGCAAAAAGCTTGGCACTACAACTTGACGCACACCGGTTAGCAAGGGCAACAAACCGGCTACGTTGTTGCCGAAAGTATGGAAATTTGGCAGTACGTTTAGGAAAATTGAAGAGGAATCAAGCAACCCCGGAACCTGTATGGGAATCATTTTTATGTTGTCAATTATGTTTGAGTGAAGACAGCCCACCGCCTTAGGGTTGCCGGTCGTTCCTGATGTAGCAAATTCTACGGCGTAATCTTCGGAAATTTCAAGGCCCATTCTCCCCTTCCACTCATTGAGAGGGGCATCCGGCTTTATGGGGACAATAGGCACTCCAATTGCATCAAACGTATCCTTTGCACTATTGGAGAATTCTTCGGTGGTTAACATTGAATGGGGATCCAACAGCTTTACCGTATCGACAATGTTCGTCATTCCCACTCTACCATTTAAAGGAGCTATAGAACCTTTTAATCTCCATGCCGCAACTGAAAGAGCAAAAATCATCGGGGAATTTGGGAGTATAACAACTATCCTCTGTCCCTTTTGAAAGCCTGAATTCTTCAGCTTGTTTTCACAGTCAATGGCAAGGTCGTTTAATCTATTCCACGACCACCATTCTCCCTGCCACCAGAGGCAATTTTCATTTTCTCTGCCTCTCCAAGCCTCCGTAAATCTTTCTTCTAGCCTCGTTAATTCATCAAGTTTTGGCATATCAACATCTCCGTAAGTTTTTGTCATTTTTGTATATTATCAGATCTTTATATTTACATCATAACTCTACACAAATTCTCTCTGTTTTTTAATGCATAATAACATTATCCCCAAAATAGTCACTATCTGGCAATATTTATTTTTCTAAGTTCTCTTCTCAGCACTTTCCCCGCCGGTGAAACCGGGTATTCTGTGACTATTGCTATTTTGCGTGGAACTTTGTAATGTGCCATACGCTCTTTGCAGTAAAGCATGAGCTCTTTCGGCGTTGCTGCCATTCCTTCATTTAATATTATGAAAGCTTTGGCTATTTCGCCCGCGACTTTATTTTTCTCTCCAACCACAACCGCATCTTTTACAGCTGGATGACTACAAAGTATCGCCTCAACTTCTTGAGGGTAAACGTTAAAACCTGTCACTATTATAATATCTGTTGCTCTGTCAACGATATTAATGAAACCATCTTCATCTATTCTCACGACATCGCCGCTATTGAACCAGCCATCATCGTCAAAGCGCTCTTTCGTGCTCTTTTCATCCCTATAGTACTCGCTAACAACGGAGGGACCCCTTAACCATAAAACTCCCTCTTCATGCAAATCAATAACTTTTCCATCTCTATCTCTGATTTGTATTTCAAAAGACTTAAACTTGCGTCCGACCGTTCCCAATTTTCTACTCTCATAAGACGAGTTAAAAGAAACTATAGGAGAACATTCTGTAAGGCCGTATCCTTCCAAAATCCCTACCCCCATGTACTCTTGAGCTCTTCTATCCAAATCTAAGTTAAGCTTGTCTCCACCGGAGATAATAGTCCTAACTCCCGTTAGTTTTTCATTTTTGGCTGCAAGGTAACCCAGCAGAAAGCCCATAAGGGTAGGCACTGCTATAATTGTGTTTACTCCACCAGCTTCTATGGCTTTTATTGTATTTTCCACAGGAACAAAACTTGGCAATACAACTTGTTTCACTCCATTCAACACTGCCATAAGCCCCGTCGTGTTAAAACCAAGTGTGTGAAAATTCGGCAGAACATTAAGGAATACTGTATCCTTCGTTATTAAGCTGGGAGCGGCCTCCACTGCGTCATCGATATTAGACATAATGTTTGTATGTGTACAGGAAACTGCTTTAGGATTTCCAGACGTTCCAGACGTTGAAAAGATAACAGCCAAATCCTCTGTTTCAATGGCTCCCTGTCTCATGACTACTTCTTGCAGAGGTTTGTCAGTGCTTGCAGGGAGCACCGGTGTTGTCAGAAGTTTTTTAAAATCTATTGCGTGTTCCAATTTATCTTCATATATAAATACGGCGTTGACGTCTAATATCCTCACCGTGTCGACAAGATTGGGAATCCCTGTTCTCACATTCAGTGGAGCGACAGCTCCACCCAGGCGCCAAACAGCAATGGAAATAGCAAAGACCATTGGCGAGTTTGGCATAATCATGGCGATTCTCTGCCCTTTTTTAAATCCGGCAGCTCTTAATTTGCCCTCGCAATCTAAAGCGAGATTGTTGAGTCGATCCCACGACCACCACTCGCCCAACCACCAAATGCAATCCTTATCCTTTGATTCCGACCAATAGTCGACGAACCGTTCTTCCAGTCTGTTGGTAATTTTTTTTATGGACATACGAACAACTCCATTCACAAAAAAATTGACTTGATATTTACTGGTCTGATTGCTCCAGTCTAATCCTCTTTTGGAATACACCTTTGCCTTTATCGCAGTTAATCAAAGACATTGCTTTGTTTAACGGGCCATGTGTCCTTGGGTCCATTGTAAGCGTTGCATGAGAAAGAGGAAAATTCCTAGTTGAGAGCATTGCGTGCCTTACAGCCTCTCCTCTGTAGCCCGAAGCTTGATATAAAGAAGCCGCAATCCACATTACCGCATCATATGCAAGTATCGCTCTTTTAATGTCTGGATCCGGACAGTTTTCGTTATAAAGACTTCTGAAATCATTTAACACGGAGCGTATCTTGGGGTCTAGCGATGTCACTTCATTTATCCACCAGCTATTATAGAATACGCTTTCATTATTTTTAAGATATATGTCAAGGTAGTCTTCTCCCAATATTTCTCCCTTAAATCCTGCTTCTCTTGATTTCGTTACAATTTTCACTGTGTTTTTTGCAGAACTGGGCAGAATAAGAATATCCGCCTCGCTATCTGCTATAGCCTTCAAAGCAGAGTCCGAATCTTCAACGCTTTTATTTGTATACGCTATATCTGCTTTTATTTCGCCTTTGTACTCTTTTATCCAATACTGTAGATATTCATGCTGTACAACATTAAAATTCCTATCCGAATTATAAAATATTGCCAGATTCTTTTTGTCCAGCTGCTTAATTGCAAAGTGGGCTAGCATTCTGGATCTGTTATTAGAGTCATTCACTACTCTGAACGCATACAGGTAAGGTTTCTCGTTAAACTCTAAGGAAGATGCATCAGTCTCTGGAGTCGTGACTACCAGAGGAACTTGCATTTCGTCTGCAATCGGTGAAATAGCTTCTAAAATTGGATTCCTCATTCCGGTCATCATTGCCAATATACTTTTGTCCTTCATTACAGTGCGTACATACTTGGCAGCAGCCTCGGGATTGCGCGGCGTATCAAAACCGATAATTCTCAGTTTATAAAATCTATTTCTGTCGCTTCTGTTTACCTTTTCTACAGCAAGCTGAGCTGCTCTAAGCTCATTCTGCCCAGCCGCCGCATTATGTCCGCTAAGCCCAGTGAAAAAAGCTATCCTAAACTCATCTCCCTCAGGGAAACGCTGGCTGCCAATCTGATAGAAAAGAATCACCATGGCCAAAAGTGCCACTACTAATATCAATCCGTTGTATAAAGATTTTTTTCTAAGCCACATAGTTCTCGGCTTGTTAGCTATCCCTCCGGTTATTTTCCTGAGGTTGCCCGGTGCTGCGAAGAAAGTCTCTTCTTCATCCTCTTCTGTTGCACTGTTTCCCAAAAGTGATTCATTAATAATTTCCATAACCGTCTTAGCTTCTTCATGTGTGAAAGCTAAATTTTTACAAAGTTTATCTATATATTCGAAATCAGTTTGGGCAGACGGTTTATGAGAGGGGTTCCATCCGGATTTTATCAAGTGGCTTAAAGCGTATGTGAGTTTAAAATTATCTTTTTTATTTTCAGGAAAACGTGCTTCTAAAAATTGCGAAAGACGGTCTGGGTCTTCAAGTATGCTGAGACCGTAATCATCTATTATGCTTTGAAGGATTTTTATTATTTTTTCTTTCATTAACAACTCTCCTTTTATTGGTTGTTAGTATAACTTCACGTTTCAATCAGAGCAATAGCATTAAACTTATAATTATAAAAAAACAAAACCTTCGCAAAGCAGATCGTCTAATTATCTTATTTCTTTATAACACGTTATAATACGGCTATATTTTGTGTTTAAAACTAAAATGAATTGGGGGAGCGATAATGAATTTTACAAAAAATACGCTGCTTATACTCACACTGCTTCCCATTCTGTTTTTTATCTCTCTTTTAGGCTGGAGAGTAGACTTTTTCCGCATGTCCGACAATCGCGGCAATATTATCTTCTCTTCCCCAGCTGCTTTGGGACATAAATTTATTACAAGATACATACAGTCAGTTGAGTTGACTCCGGTCGAAGATGAATACTATATCGTGGGCGGCAGACTATGGTCTTGGGAGGAACGAGTAAGATCTTCAAAAGCCGGATTGCCCTTCCAGGGAGCAAAAAATGGCCGCTTTATAATGACTAAAGATTGGCTCATCTATCAGGGAGGCAGACTTTCCTGGCAAACTTATTACTATAGAATAGGCAATGAATATCTTGGTCTTAATCAAACGATGTTTGAACCTTACGAAATATATGACGCTTACAAAGTGCTTCCCGACAGAAAATTGCTCGTAGAAGTTTATAGAAAACCATACATGTATGAATCAATGCAATCGTTGGAAAATACGGTAGACACTCCTTAAGTCGCTTGTCAATAAATTAAAAATATAAATCTATCAACATCAATATCACGCCTAAGGCACATGCCAAAATTCCTGGTAAATATCGAAATTTAACGTGTTTGCTTTTCATAAAATTAAAATAAAGCCGTTTTATAAACGGCAAAATCATTGTTTGGAGGGCAAAAACTTCTGCCCAGAAAAACAAGAAATCTACAGAGAACATTGCTGTTCCAGTTATTCCAAATCCCAACGCGTATTTATGGGGCAAAAAAATAGCTGCAATTATAGCTGCTCCAACAGTGGAAAAAACAGCTTCAAACAAATCTGACAGGGTAATTTCTCTGCTTTCGCAAAAATTACACCTCTCTCTACTTGGCGATTCTACCGCTAACAGAAAGAAGAACAGAGCCAAAGAAACTTTGCCATAGTAACCCGTATGCAGCCACAAAAACATTGCAGAATAGGCATCAATACTAAATATATTGCCCGGCATCCCCCTGTTTAATACATACCAAGAAAGTGTGCCGCCAATAATGAGCAAGACAGCAACGAAATAAAAGAAACTGTTTATCTCTTTTATTTCCATTAACTGATAGCGATCTTTGGAAAAAATCTTTATCCCCTTCATATATAATGCATGAGCGGATAACAGGAGAAAAGCAACTATAAATAGGTCTGCCGGCGTGGATATAAACTGCGGCAGAGAACCCATAGGAATAAAAAGAAAAACGGAGAGAAGTGTTAGACACGCTGCAAAAAGTGGTTTCGGAAGATGTCCATCACTGCCTAACTTATAGGAAATTCGGCAGTTTTTTTCTTTAACTCCTTCTCTGTCGGAGCTTCTTTTGTAAAGCAGACACTCTTCTGCCAACATGAAAAGCAGCGAAATCAACAGGACGAATAAAATTAGGGCAACCGCAGAAAAAACAGAAACGAAACTGTACATTGGCCAATCTCCTCATTTTGAGATATGGTGCAGCTATATTATATAGCATAAAAGCTCGCTCGCTCACTTAAGGAATCTATGAAATTCGCGTAATAGAACCAATAAAAAAATGGCCCCTATAAGGGGCCATTCTCGTTATTTTGTTTCAGTAAGGTTTATTACATCAAACCTTTTTCTGTGAAGAACTTGACTGCGCCGGGATGCAAGGGTGCTGTGAGCCCGTCGAGTGCTTTGTCAAGAGTGATCTCTTTGCCTTTAGCGTGTGCTGCACCGATATCGTCGATATTCTTGTACATTGCTGTCAAGAAGTTATAGATATCTTCTTCAGGCACGTCGGCATGTGTAATCAAAATGGCCATAACTGCAGGAGTTTTGACTTCTTCTGTAACGCCTGTGTATGTATTGGCCGGAATTGAGCTTGCCACAAAGAAGGGATACTTTGCATTGAGCTCTTTTAAGAATTCATCATCGAAGCTCATAAGTGTAACGTTGTTCTTTGTTGTTGTGAGATCCATGATTGCTGTTGTAGGATAGCCAGCTACGACAAATCCTGCGTCAATCTGTTCGTCTTTGAAGCGGTCTGCTATTCCTGCGAAATCAAGGAAGTCTGCTTTTTTAAGGTCTTTGTAGCTCTTGTCAAGATTTGCTACGTCAAAGAGAGCCTGAACGTCGCCTTCGGTTCCTGATCCGGGTGCGCCAACTCCAACTCTTTTGCCTTTAAGGTCTGTGAACTTCTGAATGCCTGAATCTTTTGTAATGACCATCTGCAAGTGTTCCGGATAGAGAGATGCTACTGCGCGGATATTATCAAGTGCGCCTTTATCTGCGAACATATGCTCTCCCTTAACTCCCCAGTATGTTACGTCGTTCTGTACAAATGCGATTTCAATTCCTTTTGTTGCGATAAGGTTCACGTTTGCAACTGATGCATTTCCTGTTTCTGCTGTGCATTTCACTTTGCCTTCCTTACTAACTGCAGCTGCCAAAGCTCCGCCTACTGCGTAGTAAGTTCCGGAAGTTCCGCCTGTTGCAATTGACATGAAGCTTTCTTTTTCAGCTGGTGCTCCGAGATCTGCCTTACGGAATGCAGGGCATCCGAAGAACTTATATCCAGCAAAAAGTATCACTGCCAACACAACCAAAAGTACTGTTAATAAATAAGATCTTTTCATTATAATTCCTCCCTATTCTGATAAAACGTAATAAATCCCTTTTGATTATTTATAACTAGAATTACTGTTTTATATTAAAAGGCCGAAATATCACTCAGCCTCAGATTCTTTATCTAGGCTTGCGCTGTTTTAGCCATTTCCTTCTTCTGTTTCTTATATTTTATAGTTTGCACTATATATATTAAAACAAGTACAGCCAGACCCATTAAATCAGATCTTGTTCCCGGTATCAAGAGCCCCAATGCACCGCCAAAGGCGAGTAAACGAAGCGGCCAGATAACCTTGGTTTTAAAGAAGCCTATAGTTGACATGGCCAAGAGGAATACTCCCAACAACGCCGTTCCTATTGCCTGAACAAGGTGAAAATGGCTCTCCACTCCTATAAAAAGCAGAATTGGGTTGTACACATAAACATAAGGCACTAGGAACCCGGCTAAAGCCAGTTTAAACGACGTAACTCCTGTTTTCATAGGATCAGATCCCGCTATACCTGCTCCGGCATAAGCGGCCAAAGCCACAGGCGGTGTCAAGTCTGCTGCGATACCGAAGTAGAAAACGAACATATATGCTGCAAGAGGCGGAACACCCAACAGTAGTAATGCGGGGGCTGCCATCGTGCTCGTGACTATAAAATTAGCCGTTGTGGGCAATCCCATACCAAGCAAAAGACTTGCTAGCATCGTGTAGAAAAGGGTTAATAGTTTATGTCCGCCTGAAAGCGACACGATTGCGTTTGCAATTCTCAAAGCCAACCCTGTAAGGGTTCCTGTTCCAACAATCATACCGACCGTGGCACATGCACACGCAACTCCAATTGCAGCACGAGCTCCACTGTCGAAAGCTTCAAAGATTCTATCGGGGGTCAAGCGTGTATCCTTGCTAATCCAAGAGAGTATAAAGCTTATTACTATTCCGTTAAATGCAGATTTTAAAGGTGTATAACCTGCAAGAAGAAAATATATTATTGCAAAGAGTGGAATTAGCAAAAATCCTTTTGATCTAATGAGAGCCCAAAGAGAGGGCAATCTGGAAAAAGGAATTCCTTTCAGTCCAAGACGTGATGCCTCGAAGTGTACTTGTACCATAACAGCAAAATAGTAAAGTATTGCCGGTACAATTGCCGCTATGACAACTTTCATATAAGGAACGCCCAACATCTGTGCCATAATAAATGCCGCAGCTCCCATAACGGGAGGCATAATTTGTCCGCCTGTAGAAGCAACAGCTTCTGCGGCACCGGCAAATTCAGGTTTATAACCAACGCTTTTCATAAGAGGAATTGTAAACATTCCTGTCGTACAGACGTTTGCAACTGAAGAACCTGATACCATACCCATAAGGCCGGAGCTTACGACAGCCACTTTTGCGGGACCTCCAGTTGACCAACCTGCTAGAGCAAGTGAAAGATCTATAATAAATTTACCCAGTCCCGTTCTCTCAAGAACAGAACCAAAAAGTATAAACATAAATACAAACGTAGAAGAAACTTGAAGTGGTGTGCCAAAAATACCTTCTGTACCAAGATACATGTGGTTTATTATGCGTTCAATAGAAAATCCTCTATGAGCAATCATATTTGGCATATAACGGCCAAAATAGCAGTATAGCATAGCTATTATCGCAAGGGCAGGAAGAACCGGATTTGAAATACGTCTTGTTGATTCCAGAAGCGAAATCATGAAGAGAAAACCAAAAAGCAGATCCCAAAAATTAGGCAGTCCCGATCTTGCAGTCAACTGATTAAAATAAACTACTATATATAGAGCTGACATTACACTTACTATTGCACAAATAAAATCGTACCAAGGAATACTATTTTTTATCTTATTTTTTGATGAAACCGGATAAAGTAGAAAAACGAGGGCCATAGTAAAAGCAATATGAATGGCACCCTGTTTCTGCAACAGCAAAAGACCAAAGCCGGAAGTATAAAAATGAAAGCATGACATGGCAAATGCAATTATTGCAACCAGTTTGCCCTGCCAACCTGCCAATACTCTAAATCTGGACTCTACGTCAAACTTCCTTTTGATTTCTTCAACATCAATCTCGCCTAATTTAGCGTCTTCATACACTAAGTCCGTATTTATTTCACTCAATACATTTCCTCCTCTAAACCTGCGAACAACTTATAACACAGAACTCAATTTTGGATTTTTACAATATTCTGTCAATTCTTTCATTTTGTCAAGAAAATGTTTATTTATTTTTGCAAATTAAACTTTATTTTAGTTTTTACATTAATATTAACTGAGAAGTTCCCAATCTGTTTGCACCAGCCTCAATCATTCTAAGAGCCGTGTCATAATCCCTGATACCACCTGCGGCCTTAACCCCCATGGAGCTTCCTACGACTTCTCTCATAAGCGCGACGTCTTCTACTGTTGCACCTCCTGTAGAAAAGCCTGTGGAAGTCTTTACAAAGTGTGCTCCGGCTTGTTGCGACAGTTCGCAAGCTTTTATTTTTTCATCATTGTTTAATAAGCAAGCTTCTATTATTACTTTCACCAAACAATTTGGAGCTGCGTTTACAACCGCTTTTATTTCTTCTTTCACCTTATCAAAGGCACCATCCTTTAGCCAGGAAACATTAATCACCATATCTACCTCTGAAGCTCCATTTTTGGCGGCCTCTGCAGCTTCATACACCTTTGTTTCTGTCGTGTTGGAGCCAAGAGGAAAGCCTATGACGCTGCAAACTTTCACTTTGCTCTCTTTTAGCAAATCAGAAGCCAATGACACAAAAGCAGGATTCACACACACTGAGACAAAACTATTTTCGATAGCTTCATTGCAAAGCTTTGTAATATCTTCACGACTGGCATTAGGTTTTAAGTTTGTGTAGTCGATGTAGCCTGATAGTTTCATTATTTTCCCTCCGTAGCTGTTTACTTAAATATCTTCCGTAATTTTTATTTTCTGAATCTTCTCTTCAAAACCAAAGACAGATGCATCTATTTTATTTACCGTTATATCAATCTGTTCCATGGCCGAAAATCTATATTCTTTTGGCAGTCTGTTGGCAAAGCGCTTCACTTTTAAGAGAGCCTGTAAATAGTTGCGTTCGCTTCGACGTAATAAATCTGCCGCCAACATGGCATGAGGATTTTCAAAATCAGCAAAGAGTTGAGCTATCTCAATGTTTTGCACAACATCCATCTCATCGCTCCAGATATCAGCCGCTATTTGACGAACTCTTCTTCGCAGTTTCTTATCCCTTATCTGTTTTAAAGTGTCGTTTACCTGTTCAAGAACTTTCTCCACTTGCTTAACCGCACTTTTGTAGCGAAGCAACGGCATTGAACATTCAGAAATCATCTTCGCTTCAACTTCTACTGTTACTTCTTTTTTCAAAAGCCTGCCAACTGAAGGCAGTAAAGTTATTTTGGCTTCTTCGCAGGGTTTCTCTATCGTCTCTAAATATAAAGACTCAGTATCATAGTCATAATTCTCTGCTCTGCTGCGAGGGATAAAGGAGACATATCCCGGGTTGAAGTACCCCTTTCTACCGGCTCGACCGGCCATCTGCATAAATTCATTTTTTGTTAAGGGACCATCTATAAATTTGGCCATCTGACCAAAGACGACTGTTTCTGCCGGCAGGTTAACCCCAAGAGAGAGAGCATCTGAACCGACTACTACATCCAATATTCTCTCTCGGAAAGCCATTTCGACGAGCAACTTTTCTTTTGGCAACAAGGATCCAAAATAAAGTCCGACTCCTCGCAACATCGTTTCATGGATGCGAGCGACTTCTAAAATATCGGCTATTTCACGAAGACGCAGCAAATTGGCCCTACTAATCTTTTGTCTTGTTGCGGCAATCTGAGATGCTATCCACTCCCCGCCTTTTTTTGAAAAGACGAAAACGAGAGCGTCATGTATCTGACCGAATCGCAATCCTTTTTTTCTGAAGACAAGTTCAGTCGCGCGAGAGTCTGTCTTGTAGAGGACAAACTCTCTCATACCCATTTTTTCCAAATATTTTTTCACAACTTCTGGATTGCCGAAAGTGGCGGACATGACCAAAACATCGCTATGAAAAGAAGTGGAACGTAAGCCGTCAATATATGCTCTCGCTCGCTCTGAGTCGTTGAAAATAAAATGGAATTCATCAATTATTACTTTTTGATTTGGAACCGAAGCATATTTTAGAGTATATATTTCCTGAGTACAACACAACACCATGGCATTTGCGTTCTTTTTAAAATCGCCGGTCTCTATCCCGACATCAAAACCCATGGATTTTAGATCTAAATACCTTTCATTGGAAAGAGCTTTAATCGGTGCAGTAAAAATAACGCGTCTTGACGGCATAATCGGTTCGGTATTTACATCCATTAATCCCGCCCAAAGATATGCAACCCACGTCTTGCCACTCCCTGTAGGTGCAGAGAGGATAGCACTTTCCCCCTCAATTGCCTTTATAGCTTCGCTCTGCCACTTGTATAACATCTACTTCTCCAAGTTCGGCTTGAGCATTAAGAAGTTTTTCCCAGAATTTTTCGGATAATTATCCTCTTGCATCTTTTCGCCCACTTTTCTGTTTCTTTATACTTCAAAATCAAGCTTCTAAATAAATATTCAATGATTAGAAGCAATTTAACCTTTAAATTATATCCCATTGAGAGCCAAATTCAGCTCTTTCAGCTGCAACATACATAATAAGAAGAGCGTGAGAATCAATAAATAGACTCCCACGCCTCATCTTTGCAGCTTTTTTTGATTTATTGTTTGTGCTACATCTCTCTCGGTTTTAGCAATGCTCTCATATCAATTTCGGTCCAATCTTGAGCGCCCGGTATTTTGAACCAAATTTTAAATTTTTCCGGAACTGCCACTATCTGATAGACCGTCATATCTGTTGTTGCACCTAAATCCTCTATACGAGTATCAAGAATTTTTCTCATATTGTCTGAATTTAAAGTGCCCTTGAGATGTTTTGCCAAAGACAGAAGGTTTTGACGTCTTGATCTTGTCTTCCAATAAGTTTTATCATCAGGGCGAGGAAGTCCCCATGAAGGCTCTGTAAAGTGATTTGTTAGGACAGTGAGCCCTTCTCTTGAATGAGACTCACGACGTTTAACTTCAAAAACAGGCCATTCATAGCAGCGGGCTATCTGCTCGTCTGCAACTCCGACTATATATGCAAAGTTGGACTTTGTTGTTTGGAAGAAACTCTCTATTTCAGCCAGCGAAGAGCCGTCCAGCATAAACTCAAAAAGTTTTGCCACGGAAGGAACTCGGCTGTCATACCAGAGAGCCCCTCCTGAGGGCATTCCATTATTTAGTTCCATGAAAATGCCGCTCTCATTCATGCCGTTAACGAGATAAACTTCACCGGCATACCCCATTGTGGCAACAGCCAAAGAACCGTCTGCTGGGTGATAAACAGCAATGACCAAGTTATCCTTAAACTCCTTAAACCAAGGTAAATAGTCATAATTTCTTCCATATACAAGCGAATCTGAAATATAGTCGCCCCAGGCAGCAATACCTGTACATAAAGGACTGTTCAAAGCTGATGAAGCAAGGATTTCTATGGCGTTGACAAGAAGCACCTGCTCCATGTCCAACCCGGAAGTCTCCGATATACCACGTAAAACTTCTTTGAGACGAAAGGGAAAGTTGGCAAAAAACTTCTCAGATCTATCTATAAGCTTCTCAATTGGCTCTTCTTGCTCTTCTACAAGATGACCAATTATGCCTCTATTGTATAAGTCTGCCAGCTCTTCTGACATAAGAAAACCGTATTGCCGACCCATTTCTCTCCAAGTGCCGTGTAGATTAATAATACTGATAACACCCTGTTTTACTTTGGTTCCTTTGTCGAAGGATAACATGCTTCGACCTCCCTTCATCTACTTGCGTCTTCTATTATACACAAGTAAAAATATTATCACCAAGATTTATCCCCTTTTCTCATATTTTTAAAAACTTTCTAAATATAAAAATTGCTAAATAACAATTTTACATTTCTATGACAAGCAAATTATTTTAAATAGAATATTCAGTAGAATCAGCTGTAAATTGCAATTTGACCTTATATAAAAAACCATCATAATATACAATGCTAACAATTTATGTCTCAAATTTTCTGACTTAGGAGGACTCTTTTTTTGAGAAAGACATCTCTTCTTATTTTTATTGCACTTCTTCTAATTATATTCGCCAAAGAGGCGCAGTCCTCAACAAAAGAGAGTCATAGCTACGACCTAATTGTCGTGGGAGCCGGAACCGGCGGATGTTCTGCCGCAATTCAGGCGGCAAGATTGGGACTCTCAGTTGCCCTGATGGAAGAATCAAATTACGTCGGAGGGCAGATGACAGGTGCTGCAGTTAGCACAATGGACGACAAAACGAAAACTCGCACCGGAATATATCTGGAATTTATAACCAAGATCAAAGAGTATTACGATGCTCAAAATACAAAGATAAATGTCTGCTATTGGGGCAGCGATACCATTTCTTTTGACCCTTGGGTAGGACAAATGATACTAAAAAAGATGATTGCAGAAGCGGGAAAAGTAGACCTTTTCTTAGAAACAACTGCTGTTTCAGCGGAATTGGCGGAAAACAGAGTCAGCTCAGCGCTCTTTTCTGTTAAGGGTGAAAAGATGAAATTTAAAGCCAAAATATTCATTGATGCCACTGAGTGCGGAGATTTTATCCCCCTAACCAAAGCTCGTTACTGCTCCGGCAACTCCATATCACCTCTGATAAGCAATACAAATATTATCCAAAATATAACCTATCCGGCTGTTGTAAAACGCTACAAGGACGGACTTCCGAAAGAGCTGATAGTGCAAGGCAAACCGCCACGATATGACGAATATCTGCCTCACTTCAGAAAAGTTATAACAAAAGATGGAGATAGCTGGCCGGGTGAATATCCCTTTAATATCAGCACCCACAATGCATATAGGGCTATTCCCGACGTTACAAATAAGAAATATATAGATGGCGGAGTTCCGGAAACTTGGTCAAATATAACCAAAACCGCAATCAACTGGGCAAACGACTATCCGGGAGATGACAGTGGCCTTCCCGGTATGTCAGTGGAATTTCTTGAAAGCCCAAACTACCGCTTGCAGTCATCTAGACAGGCAATGGCAAAGACCTTGGCCTTCTTATACTACATGCAGACAGAGCTGGGCATGACGGACTGGTCCGTGGACACTGAGCAAGGCTATGGAGAGTGGTTCAGCAATGACTGGAAAGAGTGGAGCGACATGCCGGAAAAATACACTCCGATACTCTCTCACTTTCCACCCTTTCCATATGTTCGTGAAAGCAGGCGCATCGTAGGAGTCAAGACTATGACTGTCTATGATGTCAAGAGAGACAATAAGCTTGGCAGAACGTTAAAAAGTATTCCAGACAGCATTGCATTGGGAGAGTATCCAGTAGACATTCACGGTCAAAATAAAAACTCTTATTTGGAAAGCGATTTGGGAGAGACCGCGGACAAAATACCAAATGATTGGAAAGATAACGACGGAGGTCTATTTCAAATACCCATGGCGGTGCTCATACCGGAAAAAATAGATGGACTCTTGGCTGCAGAGAAAAATATCTCCGTGTCTCGAGTTGTGAACGGAGCAACCAGATTGCAACCGGTCACAATGCTAACAGGACAAGCTGCAGGAGCTCTCGCTGCCGTCGCCATCAAGAACAGAGTACAGCCCCGCGACTTGCGACCTTTTGACGTACAGTACGAGCTATTAAAAGAAAAAAGTCAGCTTTCACTCTTCAACTTCAAAGACGTTCCAACATACTCTTCGCACTGGGCCGGAGTTGAAGCCGCCGTGCTATACGAATATATGACGCCACAATCAGAACGAATTTTCGGCTCATACGAAAAAACAACTTGGGATGAAATAAAAGATGTCATAAAAAAAGCCATGAATATTGCAGAACTCCCTGAAACAAATGCTGAATATAACGTGAGTGTAGATACATTTGCAGAGTGGCTAAGAGCCGTATTTAAGGAAGACTTAAAGAAGTATGAGAGCGTTTTGGAAAACTTAGTGGGAGAAAAACCTATGACCAGAGGCAAACTTGCCTCTGCTATAATGGAGATAAAAAGAGTAACACCTCGTTTTAAAGACCTTAAAGAAAAGACAATGTAAATAGTAACAAGGGAGTCGACTTAAATGACATACTTTACTGCTAAACAAATATATGAAAGATTGCATCCGGATCTAAAGGAAGAGTTTCTAAAGCTGCCTTCTTTGAGTTTGGATGGCAACGACTTACAGAAGATGCGAACCGAAATAGATGAACTTATTAAAACTACCGGCTTGCCGCACGACTCAAAAGTAAAAGTCTACGACCAATTCATTCAAAATAGCGACGGTACAAAATTACGCTTGCGCATATACGACCCCATTGTGAGAACTCGAAATGCTCCGGGGATACTTTGGATACATGGCGGAGGCTTCATAATGGGAACTCCCGAAGAAAGCGAAGAGAGATATCTCCGCTTTGCACTTGAACTTGCAGCCGTGGTAATAGCAGTTGACTATCGCTTGGCACCGGAACATCCATATCCGGCTGCTATTCAAGACTGTTACAGTGCACTCAATTGGCTCTTTGAGAACGCACCGACATTGGGAGTCAACAGAGATAAATTCGCAGTAGTTGGTGCCAGTGCCGGAGCCGGACTTGCCGCCTCTCTATCTATCATGACTAGAGATAAAAAAGGTCCAAAAATTGCATTCCAGATGCTCTTATATCCTATGTTGGACGACAGGGGAATAACGGAATCCTCCAACATGACTTTAGATGACAGGCTTTGGACAAAAAAATTAGACAAAATCGCTTGGAACCATTACATAGGACATGTAAAGGAAGAGGACAGAAATTCATACATGGCTCCGGCCAGAGAAAAGAACTTATCCGCTCTGCCTCCGACATACTCATTTATAGGAGAGTTGGACATATTCCTTGATGACACAATAATTTTCGTACAGAGACTCCTTCAAGCCGGAGTGCCGACCGAGTTTCACATCTACCCCGGCTGCATTCATGCATTTGAATCATTCATGCCGAATGCCCCTATAAGTGTAAAAGCGACAATTGATATGTTGGGGGCTTTGAGAAAAGCACTTTCATAATTTCATAAAAATGAAAATAAAATAGAACCCCGAAATGGGGTTCTATTTTTTATGAAACTAAATTTTATAATTTTTGAGGCTGTAATTCCAATTGAACCATTCTTAAATTGAGAGCTTCTCTTTCGACAGCCTTA
>Ga0255342_1002169_pt1 | contig 25185 bp, 14 predicted proteins | sample wastewater_treat_3_FD_192416 | JGI IMG/M metagenome (GOLD analysis project Ga0255342, IMG submission 192416) | Wastewater microbial communities from Lulu Island WWTP, Vancouver, Canada - plant14 | ecosystem: Engineered > WWTP > Wastewater > Unclassified | place: Canada: Vancouver, British...
AATATTTAGTCGGTGCTTATGGCAATGAGGTCACACCCGTTCCCATTCCGAACACGGAAGTTAAGCTCATTCACGTTGACGATACTTGGCTGGTGACGGCCCGGGAAACTAAATCAGTGCCGACACTATATAGATAATCGGAAGCTAAATGCTTCCGATATCTCTTATAAGGGCCATTAGCTCAGTTGGTTAGAGCATCCGGCTCATAACCGGACGGTCTGGGGTTCGAGTCCCTAATGGCCCACTGAAAAAGCCTCACTGTGAAAACAGTGAGGCTTTATTTTATTGTTCGATCATTGCATCAGGGCATAACTATAACAGCCACGAACTTAATCTGTCGTGACAAAATCAAGGATTTCATTTACATCGTTTCTGCTGATGCCTTCAACGAGAAGGAGTTCATAGGTGTTATGAAAGCTTCCGTTTTCATCTCGGAATGCAATGATGCTCTGAGCTTTCTCCTCATTGATATTGGGAAGCAGCATAAGCGCTGCTGCATCTGCGGTGTTTATGTTTATGGGCGCAGATTCCTCAAGAGTCAGAATCGGTTCATCGGCTTCAGTTTCGTTCTCTTGTTCTTCGTAATCGTAATCCGGAGCGAATTCTTCCTCGGTATCATAGATCGGATCAATTACATAAATATTATCTTCGATATCAGCAAATATGCCTTCACCGATACCATTGACATTCATGATCTCCTCGATATTTCGGAAACCGCCGTGTTCATTACGGTATCTGATTATCTCATCGGCGAGAAAGGCGCCGATGCCTTTAAGTTTTGTAAATTCATCTGCTCCTGCGGAGTTTAGGTCAATAAAGACGAACTCGGTAGTTGGCTCCGCAGTATTTGTTTCAGCAGCTTTTGATGCTTTTGTAGTCGTAGTTTTGGGTGTACGGGTTTTCTTTGATGTGGTTTTTATGGTTTGTATTTCACTGACCTCAGTGGTGAGGTCATCATCATGCCTTTCTATTATTACTGTTGTTGTGTTTTGCTTTGTATCGCTGATGTGGAAGTAAAACGTGGCCGCAAGTACAGCTGCCACTGAACAAATAGTGTAGAGCAGATATTTTGGCAAAGAGTTTTTCCTTTTCAAAATATCACCTCTGCTATTATGATAGCATATTAATCGACAAAAATCAACATAAACCGACAATATACAGCTTTAAGAAAAGCTGACCTCCTTGTGGAAGTCAGCCTTTTTTACATGGAGTACCTTTTTATATATTTCTTACCGTCGACGATAAAACGCAGAGTAAGTGAATCGTCTGTCAGGTCTGCCGAGACTATTTCGGCATCCTTTATCTGCATTATTCTGGAAAGCTCCTTTATCTCTTTCTCGGTATAATCATAGAAATTGTCAGAGGTGAACAGCACACTTCCCATCATCGCATTTACCTCTGCAAGGCAGTTTTTCTGCTCGTCCGAAAGTGAATTATTGCAGGGACGAAGCAGGAAAACATCGGGGTCACTGAGAAATGCTCTGTTGTTGAGCTGCCTGCGGAACACAGTATTCAGTATGGAGTTTCTTGTGCTTATTCTTTCGCGGTGCATAAGCCTCATATGTGGCTTATCGTTCCGGTCAAGGCTTACATCGCAGCCGATACGGCAGTAGTCCGCTTTTCCGAAAGCAGATGCCAGCGGAACACCGCAGGCAAGTATAAGGGCGTCGCCAGCATATTCTCTCAGCAGGTTCATAGCGTCAGCCATTATCTGTCCTCTTGTTTTGTCGGGACGGGGAACGATACAAGCCGCATACAGAAAATCAAGCTTCAGAAGCTTGTAGCCCCATTCGTTCACGATGGTGTCAATGACGAACCGTATGTACTCACGAACCTCGGGATTATATATATCCAGTGCGTAGAAGCCGCTCCAGTTCGAGCCCCCTTTTACATAGCCGTTATCGCAGTCGAGTACCAGCCATTCCTTGTTGTTTTTGAACAGCTCAGAGTCCTCCTCGCAGACAAAGGGAGCAAGCCAGATACCGGGAGTCAGTCCTGCGGCTTTGATATCGTCAGCTGTTTTCTTCATGAGCTTGGGGAATTTTTCCCTATCCACCGACAGCCAGTCTCCCACGGCAGTCTGCCAGCCGTCATCTATCTGGAAAACGTCTGCTTTCAGAGTAAGGGCATTGAGACCGATAAGGTCATTTTTTATTGTATCCTCGTCGATATCCTGATAGTGGTCGTACCAGCTTGTATATCCGAAGATAGGTTTATCGGTTCGCGGCCTGACATTAAGCTCGCGAAAATAGCCGTCAAAGACCTCTTTTTCGCAGCCCTCTGTGATATAGAGTTTGAGAGCCTGCCATCTGCCGTTTATGGTAAGTCCCTCGCAGTCCTTCTGGGCGCAGATAAATCCTTTTCCGGTCTGGGTTATGAACTGTGTAAATCCGCTGTCCTCGGCAAGCGAGCCAAAGAAGCAATAACTGTCATCCTGCCTTATATATCCGTAGGACCAGCCGTGCATATCGTCGCCGTAGCCGCTGAAATTATAGTCGCCGTACTGAGAAAAGGCATATTTATTGCGGATAGCAGAGGGAATGTGACTTATACCGTGCATTTTGTCGCAGACACTGTGCTCCACCGAGTCCGTCCAAGACTGATAACCGTTGAGGAATATTTTATCCTCCTCAGAGAATTCGTACTCAAAAAGCGCAAGTATCTTCATTATGGTTATTTCCTTATTAGAGCTGACGGAGACAGAGAACACATCGCCCTCTTTTGTGACCTCCAGCTCCATTCGGTCATTCCTGAGTGAGCTGGAGGTCATAGCCATGAAGTCGTCGTCGCCGTCCTTGTAGAGAAATTGCAGGGATTTGAATTTAAGCATTTTTGCTGCCCTCCTCTATACGGTTGATAACTTTTTTCTCGTTATATCGAAGAAATACCAGTCCTCCAAGCAGACACAGAACGGCTGCCAGCAAAGCTGTGAGTCTGTAACCGAGACCATATCCGCTGCTGCCCTTTTCGGCGTCGCTGTTAATGAGGGCGATACTTGTGAACATGAGCATTGCAAGTGACTGTCCCAGCTTAAAGGCAAAGGTACGAGCCGCATAGAACATTCCCTGACGGCTCTCGCCTGTGTCAAGCTTGTCCGCCTCGGAGATATCAGCCACAACAGCCTGCGGCAGTATGCCCAGTATAGCCATGAGAACTGCTGCAAGAACGGCGATTATAACACCGTATACCATTGCAGGTATACCTATGAGACCTGCGGCGGCAGTTACGAGGAATGCAAATGAGAAGAACAGGAACGCAAAGGCTATGAGCTTCTTCTTCCCCATCTTCTTTGAGAAGATATTGACGAGGGGATAGAATGCCAGCGAGACCACTGTCATTATGGCGAACAGAGGGAAGGTCATACCCGAGCCAAGTCCCAGAAGTACTGTGATATAGAATGAGAGACCTGTCTGGAACAGGGTCAGACCTATCCAGTAGAGTATATCAGAGCACACGAAAACGCGGAAGTCCTTATTCCTGAACGTAGCAAGGAGAGACTTGAAAGCTGTGCTCTTGCTGGGAGTTGTATCCGCGTACAGATTCTCGTCAATGAGAAAAGCTGGAACGAGCATACAGATGACCGCAACTGCTGCCAGTATAGCGATGGTCACTCTGAAGCTTGCGGCATAGCCGAGACTGTTCATGAAGATGCCTGCTATATTGGGCACCAGATAGGCGATAGCTGTTCCGAAGAAGTAGGTAACAGATATGAATGTTGAAAGGTTTATCCTCGTGTTCTGAGTGCTGCCCAGCTCGGGGATAAGAGCGTTATACGGCGTGCAGTAACAGGTCATGCAGAAGTAGAACATCATTGCAAAGACAAAGAGAAATACTGCATTTCCCATGCTCTTTTCACCGAAGGGAGACACGAACATAAGGACAGTGACTACGCCGAAGGGGATAGCAGCAAAGCGCATAAATGGTATACGTCTGCCAAGCTTATGCTTCAGCGAATCGGACTTTCCCGCGATATATGGGTCGGTAACTGCATCAAAGATACGTCCGAAGGCGGTTATGATACCGATGGCGGTGAGTCCGATGAATGTTCCTTTAGGTATGAACAGAAGCTGACCCTTGTCAAGCTCCTCGCTGCTGGGCTGGTAGAAGAACACCAGCCAGTTTGCGATAATACCCGAGAGCAGAGACCAGCCCAGCTGACCGATGGCGAATATCCATAAAACCTTGTTTGTCGCAGTCTTTTTCGTCGACATAAAGACACCTCATTCCTTTTTTAAAAAGAAAACGGCAGCCTCGATTATCATGCTTAATTCTTCCTCAGCGTGTGAGAAGTCATCATTGGGGAGAAGCTCTCCCTGAATGAGCTTTTTACTGAGTTCCATGAGCGTATGTGCGAATGAAAGGTAGAACATTCTGATATCGGGTATCTCACGGACAGTTCCGTCTGCAATACCCATCATGTAGGAATTCTCAAATACGGGGTAGAAGTTGATGATAGACCTTTCGTATTCCTTCAGATCCTTTTTAGGGATATCCTCGGAGATGAGAAGGAGGTCAAATTCGGACAGCAGCCGCATGAAGCCCGGGTGAGCTTCATAGAGGACGATGAACATTCTCATGAGGTCGTTTAGCTGCTTTATGCCCGACTGTGAAAGAAAGACCTCGGACTCGAATATGCCGCTGAACATCTTGTTCAGTTCATTCCACATATAGGTCATTGCTGCGATGGTGATGCCGTTTTTTGTTCCGAACCAGCGATAGAGAGTAGCAACGCCGATACCGCACTCGTCAGCGATGTCGGTCATTTTAACAGAGTCGATACCGTTTTTGAGGAAGAGCTGAGCGCTGACCTCAACAGCCTTCTCATACCGCTTATTTTTCAAGCTATCGTGAGAAATTTCATTTTCCACTTGACAAACCTCCTTTTTTGTGATAGACTATATATCAAATGATAGATAATCTATCAATCTTTTGAATTATTTTAACATATTTCACGAACTTTGTCAAGAGTCTGGAGGCGATTTTATGGACAGATCCAAATTTATTTTTGAAAATGAGATATCTGAGCGTGCCTACAAGAAGGCTGTGAAGAACAAGGCTAAGTTTATCCGCAAGTACGGAGATGATACGGACGCTGTCTATCACCTCGCCCCAAAGCCTGCACCTGCTATCGGAAAGGCTCTCGGAGTACGTCAGCTTGTGCTGTCGGACAGCAGCGAGTGCAGATTTGACGAAAAAAGTCTCGTGATAGGCAATATCCGCATGGGCTTCGGACACTATCGCATATCCATGGCGATAGCTTCTGCGGCGCACTCCATGGGCTATGAGCCTTATTGGTTCGATCTTCATTCGTTCAAGGATGCAGCCTGCGGAAAGATAATAGCCGAGCAGAATGAGCTGTATTCTCTTGGCTCAAGGCTGTCCCAGAGGTTCGGGCTTTTCAACAAGCTTGTATGGGAGCCGCTCAACAGTGAAGGCTTCAGGAAGCTTACCTACAACAGCTCCGACCAGAAAACGGCAGAACTTATGACGGCGGTATTCCGCGATCTGCCAAAGGATATCCCATTTGTGGCAACTCATGTATGACCCTCGCAGGCAGCAGTTCACGCAGGGCTCACCAACGTAGTCAATGCTATTCCCGACAACTGGCCTATGGGGCTCCACCTCTCAGAGGGGAGCTATCCATACGGTGCAGACCCCGTCCTCATATCTCGGCTACCGTGCTCTGAGGGGAATGGACAAAAAGCGTCAGCTGAAGCCCATGCCAAAGGAAGCTATTGTTTATACAGGGCATTATATCGACCACGAGCTGGTCTCTAACATCGAAAAGGACTGCATTAAGCGCGTATACAGAGCGGCAGGCGGAAAATCCAAACGCTGGCTCATGTCCGTAGGCGGTGCAGGCGCACAGAAGGAGATATTCGCGGCTGTAATCCGAAAGCTTCTACCCGAGATAAAGGCGGGCAGAGCGTCATTGTTTATAAATGCGGGGGACCATGCTGCGGTGTGGCGTGACCTTCTTGCAGAGATACCGCAGATGAAGCCATTTCTCCATGAGCATTTCGACGACTTCAAGGAGACACAGCAGTTCTGCACAGAGGTGTACGAAAGGGAAGTCAGCGGTATACACGCATTCTGCCACTCTGATATATTTGCGGCGGTGTACTCCACTAACCTGCTCATGAGGTGCAGCGACATACTCATAACCAAGCCCAGTGAGCTGGCGTTCTATCCGATACCGAAGCTTATGATCAAGCGCGTTGGCGGTCATGAGGCTTGGGGAGCCATTCGTTCTGCGGAGATCGGCGACGGCACATATGAGTGCTCAACTCCTGCGGAGACTATCGCAATGATAGACATGATACAGAACGGCGGAGATATCATCGAGAAAATGTGCAAGCATATAATCACTGCAAAGAAGGCGGGTATCTATGACGGAGCCTACCATGCGGTTGAGCTTGCAGTAGGTTCTGATAAGTGATACTATTGTGCTTAAAGCTAAAATGTAAAAATAGTGCTATCGATATATCGTATGTGCTGTATCACCGTTATACAAATTGCAATTCAGCAATTTTTGGTCAGAAATCCGCAATTATTGATATTGGATTGATAAGCTCGCAGATTTGCCTGTTTAAAGGCATTTCTGTGAGCTTTTTTCAGCATAAAACTGCTATTATGTCAGCAGGAATATTCCTTGACTTTTTATTGGAAATAAGTTATAATTAATTCAAGTTTTAATGTGCATTTGTGTGCATATTCATTAAACAATGGCGATGCTTTAATTTAATTCTGGCATTGTCATTTTCGCACAAATCCAAAGGTCCGGAGCTGTGCGAAATGCCGATTTTTTGCTTATCGTCGGATTGTCCACCCGATATGTAAAAAGTAGGTTGTTTTATTTTTACCTGCACGGTATAATAAAATCGGAGAAATTTTGTTTATAATAAGGAGTGATGCAAATGAAAACAACAAACATTTTCGGAAAAATGCTGTCTGCTGTTACGGCTGCGGCATTGCTGTTCTCAGGCACAGCAGTTTTTTCCGGGACTTCACCTCTTGAAGCTTCAGCAGCAGGTGCGGCGGTTATCGATACCACCGACATACACCAGACAATCAGAGGCTTCGGAGGCATCAATCTTCCCGAGTGGATCTCACAGGGCGATATGACCGATGCACAGGTGCAGAAGGCATTCGGAAACGGTGAGGACGAAATGGGTCTCACTATCCTGCGTATCTACATCAGCGATGATTCAAACGCATGGAAAAACGCTGTTCCCACCGCTAAGCGCGCTCAGGCTCTGGGAGCTACGGTATTCGCATCTCCGTGGTATCCTCCCGCAAGCATGAGAAGTGCAGGCTCAAGCAGCCGATATGTACTCAACAAGAACCAGTACGGCGACTATGCAAAACATCTCAACAACTATATCAAGTACATGGAGGGGGAGGGCATCGACCTCTATTCCGTATCGGTACAGAATGAGCCCGACTACGCTAAGGACTGGACTGCATGGAGCACAAGCGACCTTGTAAGCTTCATCGCCAACTACGGTAAGCAGGTAACATCTGGCACAAATGCCAAGCTCATGTCACCTGAGAGCTTCCAGTACAGAAAGGACATCTATAACGGTATTCTCGGAAACCAGCAGGCTTTTGCAAATACTGACCTTTTCGGTACTCATTTCTACGGCACCAGCCGCAATGATATGGACTTCCCCGCACTTGAAAACTGCGGAAAGGACATCTGGATGACTGAGGTCTATGTACCTGATTCAAACTCCGACGCAGACGAGTATCCTAAGGCATTACAGGTCGCCGAGAATATCCACAACGGACTCGTTGTCGGCAATATGAACGCCTATGTATGGTGGTACATCAGAAGATCATACGGTCCTATGAAGGAGAACGGTCAGATCAGTAAGCGCGGCTACTGCATGGCTCAGTATTCAAAGTGGGTACGCCCCGGCGCTGTTCGTATCGGCGCAACAGAGCAGCCCAACAGCAATATCCTTGTTTCTGCATATAAGAATACAGACGGAACTATCGCTGTTGTCGCTATCAACAAGAATAAGAGCAACGTGAATCAGGAATTCCAGATGGGCAGCGGTGAGACTCTCACCTATGTTGACAGCTATACCACATCTGCTTCCGGAAACCTTAAGAAGAATGAGCTCTCAGCAAGCGGAACAAGCTTCTCGGCTACACTTCCTTCAGAGAGCGTTACCACTTTCGTTCTCTCAGGCGAGGGCGGCGGACAGGATCCATCAAAGGTACTTGACGATGACGGATACTTCTTCCACGACACCTTCGACAGCTCCACAAACAGCTGGACAGGCAGAGCAAGCGAAACAGTTGAGACAGCTTCCGGCAAGGGTATGGACGACACAGGCGCTCTCAGCGTTTCAGGCAGAACAGCTACATGGAACGGCGCTGCAAAGTCTCTCAGCTCAAGAACATTTGCCGCAGGCAGCGAGTTCAGCTTCGCTGCAAATGTCAAGTATGACAGCGAACCTGCCGAGCAGGGCTTCCAGCTCTCTCTCCAGTATTCCGACGGTACCGATACCAAGTACGCTCAGATAGCCGCAGGAAAGGCTGTAAAGGGCGAGTGGATGCAGCTTGCAAATACCAATTATACTATCCCCGCAGGCGCTACAGATCTGAAGCTCTACGTTGAGACAGACGAGACCGATTCGGACTATATCAGCTTCTATGTGGACGAGGCAGTAGGTGCTCCCGCAGGAACAGTCATCAAGGGCGCAGAGCCTCCCAAGCAGGTCATCCTCGGCGATGTGAACTTCGACGGAGCAGTTGACTCTCTTGACATGATCATTGCAAGAAAGGGCATCATCGCAGGAAACCTCACAGGCTCAACTCTCAAGGCTGCCGACGTTGATCAGAACGGCAAGTTCGAGGTGGCAGACCTTGTGAATATCCAGAAGTTCATTCTCAAGAAGATCACAGAATGGCCCGAGCCTGAGATCATTATCCCTCCCGAGCCTCAATACGACTCAAAGTGGGATACATATCAGGAGACAGCTTCTGCACAGTATATCGACTTCTACAAGAGCTCCATCAAGCACATGGGCAACACATACAGACTTGACAAGAAGCTTGCAGGCGCTGAAAACGGCGATCCTCTTACAATAGCTTACCTCGGCGGCTCTATCACCGAGGGCAAGAACTACACAACACCTTTCTCTAATTATGTAAGGAACACCTTTGCAAAGGGCAGTTTCAAGGAAGTCAACGCAGGTCTTTCGGGAACTTCATCTGTTGTAGGTCTCGTTAGAAGCGAGCAGGAGATAGTTGCTCAGAATCCCGACATCATCTTCCTCGAGTTCTCGGTAAACGACCACGAGGATATCATGTACAAGAAGTGCTTCGAGAGCTGTATCAAGAAGTTCCTCGACCTTCCCAACGAGCCTGCTGTTATCGTACTTATCACAAGGGCACAGGGCGGCTTCTCCAGCCAGAACCAGATGTACCCCATCGGTAAGAACTTCGACATCCCTGTTATCAGTATGGACGATGCTCTTACAAAGGCATTCAACAGCGGATTCCTCAAGGCAAGCGACTACTACACTGATGAGTATCATCCTCATCAGAAGGGCGGACAGCTCATCGCAGACTGTCTCGGATACTTCTTCCGTCAGGCTATGAAGACCGAGAACCGTTCAAGCTCATATACTCTGCCCTCTAAGGCGGTTTACGGCTTCGAGTACGCTGACTGTGTAAACATCAATCCCAAGAATATGACAGGCTTCAATGCAGGTTCATGGACCTCGGGTATGGGCTATAACAGCAGTCCTTCACTGAACTACTCATACACCCTCAACGGCGGCAGTCCTATGACCTTCAAGGCACAGGGCAAGGGCCTTATCATCGTATTCAAGGCTAACAGCTCAGGCATGGGCAGCATCAATGTTACTGTAAACGGCAAGACCACAAAGGTCAACGGCAGCAAGCAGTACACATGGGGCGGTCCCGACGCAGAGCTTGGCTACTATCAGGATACTTCGGGCGAGCTTGATGTTTCCATCACAGGAAGCGGACAGTTCACCATCTGGGGCATGGGTCTCATCAAGTAAAACATACGTTAAAAGCTCCGACGCAAGCGTGGTGCTGATATGTAAGTTTATATGTAACTATCGGGGGAAAACCTTTCTGAGGAAAGGTTCTTCCCCCGAACCCCTTTTCCAAAGACTTTTGGCTGGTTTTTCTATGGAGAGGACGCTTTATACATGAGAGAACGGCATACTTTTTCGGAAGTCCTCTCCATAGAAAAACTAAAACAGAGTCCGGAAACGGAGTTAAGGGATGTACTTTTCAGAAGTGCTTCCCTTAAAACTGCGTGTAAAACTGCAATATTAGTAAAACGCTTAAAGTCGGAGCTTTTTTCTGCCAAATGATATGAAAAAGCACAAAAAACTATTGATTTTTTTGGAGAAAATAAGATAAAATGAGCTTAGAGCTTAGAGGAAGATCATTATTTATTCTGAAAGCTGTCTTTTGAGATCTACTGACTGAAGTATAAATATTTTTCGTGAAAAGAGGTTTTGAAAATGAACAGACTGAAAAGAGTGCTTGCAGCTGCAAGCACGGCAGCACTGGTCGCTGCTGCCTGTCCGCCTGTGCAGTCCTTTGCGGTAGTGTCCGCCGACTATGCCGACAGCTTCGGCGAGGTCATAAGCGGCGGCGACTATACCATTATGGTGCGGCTCAGCGGAAAGTACATAACGGCTGCAAGTGACGGCAATGTCCACCAGTGGGAGAAGCTGGGGGACAATTCTCAGGTCTGGCATATCGAGAGCGCAGGTGACGGAAAATGCTGTATTTTCTCAGGTGCAGACAGGAGAATGGCGCTGACGGTCGAGAACGGCGACTCCACCAACGGAAACAACATCTATCTCTCGGAATACAGAGATACGGCGGCTCAGCACTTCATTCTTCACAGGACAGATGATGCTTACTACATCACAGGCGAGTGCTCGGGCAATGCTGCCCTTGACGTATACGACATAAGTCATGAGAATGGCGCCAATATCGACCAGTGGGACTACTGGGCAGGCGAGGGACAGAAGTTCTATATACGTCCCGTGGGAGGCGATCACAGCTTTATCCGCGGCGATCTGAATTTTGACGGCTCTGTGGACATTTTCGACAGGACAGTCATGCAGCGCGGCATTATCGCAGGTTTTGACGAGACTATGGCTGCCATAGCCGATATGGACGGCAGCGGATCGGTAAACACTGCCGATCTGGTGCTGCTCTCTCAGTTTCTGCTGGGAAATGATACAGATATCGAGACATACAGCACCATTTCAACGGAAAAGCCCGATGTTGCTTATCTTTTCGCATACTTTCTCGGCAATTCTCCGGAGCAGGAGCGCCTTTCCTATGCAGTCAGCACCGACGGCTACAACTTCAAAGCCCTCAACGGCGGCAGAGCTGTATGGCAGTCAAGCGTGGGTACCGAGTGTCTCCGTGACCCATATATATTCAAAGGCGAGGATGGTCTGTACTACCTGCTTGCTACGGATATGAAGTCCTCACTGGGCTGGAACAGCAACAGAAATCTGCTCAGCGCAAAGTCCACCGACCTTGTACACTGGTTCGACGAGACAAGCATTGAGATAGCCAACAAATACCCTCTCATGCAGGGGGCTGACCGTGCATGGGCTCCGCAGGCGATATATGATCCCGAAAAGGAGTCATACATGATATACTTCGCGGCAAGAGTTCCGAACCGCGATAACAGAACGATAATGTACTACGCATACAGCAAGGACATGAAGAAGCTTGACACCGATCCGCAGCTGCTCTTTGCGCCTCAGAACGGCAATGATGCCATAGATTCAGATATAATCAATGTGGACGGCAAGTACTATATGTACTACAAGAATGAGACCAACAAGCGTATCTATCTTGCGACCGCCGACCACGCAAGCGGTCCTTACACTGAGATAAAACAGGTCTCCGAGGGCAATCTTGGCGTTGAGGGTCCTAACATATACAAGCTCATAGGTCAGGACAAGTGGCTTATGATGTCCGATGCATATGGTGACGGCTACTATGTTATGCAGGAGACCCGTGACCTTACCAACTTCACCACACTCAGCCGAAGCAGTTACAGCTTCAACTTCACGCCGCGTCACGGTTACGTTATTCCAATAAACGCCGACCAGTACACAGCGCTGATAAATGCCTATCCCTCAGCAGGTCTCACTACACTGAACACCGGTTTCAGGTCAACTTCACTCAATGTGGGGCTGGGGGAGAATATGTCCGCAGTCCCGAGGGTGCTCACTGCGGAGTACTCCGACGGGGGCACCTGCGATATGAGCTTTGACTGGGCAGGATTGTCCTATATGGTGGATACCTCAAAGCCGGGCGTTTACGACGCACAGGCAAAGGTCAAGTCCAGCTCGGAGCTTTACGCCAATCCCTTTATAAACGAAAGAGCCGACCCCTATATCGTGGACGGCGAGGACGGATATTACTACTTTACGGCTTCATATCCTGCATACGGAAGCGTTGACAAGGGTTATGACCGCATTATCCTCAGGCGCAGCAATACCGTTGGCGGACTTGCTTCCGCAGAGGAAAAGACCATCTGGAAAGCTCATTCAAGCGGCATACTTTCCAAGCACATCTGGGCTCCCGAGATGCATAAGATAGGCGGAGCATGGTATATGTTCTTTGCAGCAGGCGCCAGTGACAACATCTGGGCGATACGTCCCTATGTGCTCAAGTGTGACGGTGACCCCTATAACGGAAACTGGACGGAATGCGGACAGATGCAGGCTTCCTCGGGAGACACGGAGTCATTCAGGAGCTTCTCTCTGGATATGACCTACTTTGAAAATAACGGCAGGCACTATGTGATCTGGGCAGAGATAAAAGGGGACTCATCACTGTTTATGGCTGAGATAGACCCATCTGAGCCGTGGAAGCTCATCTCCAAGCCTATTATGCTCACCAAGCCCGAGTACAGCTGGGAGCTTGTCAACAACCGCGTTAACGAGGGCGCGGCAGTCCTCAAGACGGACAAGAAGGTATATGTGTTCTTCTCGGCTTCGGGCACAGGCTCGGAGTACTGCGTTGGCAGAATGGAAGCGGATATAAACTCCGACCTTATGAATATAAACAGCTGGAAGAAGCTGAGCTCTCCCGTGCTCCAGACTGCCGATCTCAGCGGACAGTCGGGACCCGGACATAACAGCTTTGTAAAAGACGAAAAGGGAAATCTTCTTATTGTTTACCACGCCCGTCCCTCATCACACTCGGATCAGAAGTGCGGCACTTATAACAAGGACCCGCTTTACGATCCCTGCAGGCACACCCGTATAAAGCGCGTGGCATTCGACGGAAACGGTGACCCTGTTATCAACCTCAGCGACGAGGCGGAGTTGGCTCCTCAGAACAAGGACATAACAGTAAGGATAGTTGTGGGCTGAGCTTTCAGTTCCGAAAAATAATAAAAAAGACCTGCTTCACTTTACAGTGGAGCAGGTCAGTTTTTTAGTGGTTTACAATGAGCATTTTTCTCAGAAGGATCATGTCATAGATATCAATTATGCTGTCTTCGATCACATCTGCTGCTTCCCAGTCGGTAAGCTCAGTGTTGCCGAGGAGGAACTGCCGAACCATTATCAGATCAGCAACATTGACCGCACCGTCCTTGTTGGCATCGCCCATGAGCTTTGACGGAGCAGGCTCCTTATTTACATACTTCTCTTTCAGTGCAAGAAGGTTAGCGTGGAGCTCAGTATCCTTCATCTTGTAGGTCTTTCTGTCGTAGTGAAGGTCGGTAACATCCCACATAACGGGGCAGATACCGCCTCGTGAGAGAGCTGCCTCGCACACTGAGGTGATGTAGCGGCGGACAGACTCAGGCTCTTTGTTGTCCTTGGTAGCGCCGTATTCGCCGATGATAACAGGTATGCCCTTATCTACAAAGGTGGACTTTACAAGGTCCATCTGCTGCTTCAGCTCTGCAAGCTCCGCATCGCTTCCCCATGTGTAGGCGGATTTGCCCCAGTCAGCGTCCTCTGTGAGGATGGTGAATGTGGACGGAGTGTAGTAATGAACCGATACAGCGCAGCGGTTTGCGGGATCAGCAGGCATTTTGAACAGTGGATCGCAGGTGAGGTCGATGGAGGTATTGTAGCCCGAAATGAGCAGGTGACGCTGGGCGTTATTGCCGCCCGAATTTCTCACGATATCCACAAAGCTCTGGTTCACCTCATTGACATAGCCGAAGCTCTCAGCCTTGCCGTTGGTGCTGCCGCTCCACTGGTTCCAGACGTCGTTCCAGCCCAGCTCCTCGTTCTGGGACTCAAAAATGAGCTTGTCGCCGTAGTCCTTGAACTCGTCGCTTACCTGAGTCCAGATGGCATTGTATTTTTTCATAACGTTGTCGTGGTCGGTAGGGAGCTTTTCCAGCCAGCTGCCGTCCCAGTGCAGGTTCACGATAACGTAGAGATCAGCGTCCAGCGCCCAGTCCGTGACCTGTTTTACTCTTGCCATATACTTGTCCGAGATGGTATAGCTTCCGTCCTTGGACATCATATTCGACCACGCAACGGGAATACGCAGGGAGTCAAAGCCCTCTGCGGCATAGCCTTTGATGAGGTCCTCGGTGACAGTGGGGCTTCCCCATGCAGTTTCGTACGCATTAGGCGTACCGTCGCCCCACTGCTCGATCCAGTCTCCCGAGGATTCAAAGGTATTTCCGAGGTTGATGCCTATTCCCATGTCGCTGACTATTTCCATAGTTGTCATATCGCGCATTGCAGGTGCAGCGCTGATATCTGCCGCGGAAGCGCTCCCGATGAGAGAAGCTGCAAAAGCGGCGGAGAGAGAGGTGCTGATGATCCTTTTGAACATAAAAATTCCTCCGTTTTCTAATATCCCTGTAAACGAACTATGTTACCCAAGAACATTATAGCACTTCTAGCACGAAAATGCAACACAAATTTTATATTTTTATGCAAAAAACAGTATGAATTTTGCTGTAACCGTATATTATTAATCGTATACTGAACTAATGGTGGATAAAACGAAGGTGCAGCATATGCTGCACCTTTTTCATTTTGCAAAATCAGTTATCAGTCCGAGAAGCTTTCTCTGTATCTCCAGAGCGTCATTGGAGGTAAGTCCGTTCTTTCCGCCTTCAACATCGCCGTTGATACGTCCCTGTTCAGTGAGGTGGTTTTGGTCGCTGCCCTCTATGCCGTACTTGTTGGGATTTGCCAGAGACTGCATGATAAGAATAGCGTCGCTGAGCTCAACTGTGCCGTCACAGTTGGTATCTCCGGGTACATCGGAGCCCTGCGGTGGAACCTCGGGGACAGCACCCACGACTTTGACGATATTTACTATATTTGCAGTAGTTTCGATACCCTTGGCATTGGTGAGCTTTACGGAGTAGCTTCCCTCGTCGGCGGCGGACGGTGTGGGAATGATGTAGGACAATTCTGTAGCGCCCTCAATAGCCTCTCCGTTATGGTACCACTGGCAGCTGAGGTCTTCGTTTGCTGTCTCGGCAAAGAGCATAAACGCTTTGTCGGCTTTGATACGGATGTCGTGTTCCGCAGTATAGACAGTTATCTTTGACGGGATATCCACATTCTTTGCGGTCAGATCACCGAGCTCCTTCCAGTCGTTGGCGCTGTCCTGCAGGAATAGTCTTATGGAGTCCACGGGAGTTCCGGGCCTCAGCCCCATAACTTCAAATGGTATCTTGAACTCGACCATGCCGTTTTTCCACTTGCACTGGCAGCCTGCATATGAGTCGTGGTCAAAGTAGATGTAGCCGTTGGAGGCGTAGTACAGCCAGTAGCGTTCACCGCCGCTGTGTACTTCAAGATTGTATACGGGAGCGGAAGCCGCGTCGGACATCTTTCCCATGACATATATGGCTTCCTCATCAGCTCTCAGGGACAGAGACTGGTCCTCTGCGGACTTTATGATGTTTTCTTCCTTCCATTCGCGGGGATTTGACATCTCTCCGTCAACAACGGTGATATCGTCATAGGTTACGGGAGCCGAATACTGCGAAATGCCGACGATAATACCGTTCTGCACCATGTAGTTGTCCGTTCCGACAGTGTCGGACTTGGTGATGTTCACCTTGCCCATGTAGTTTGCGCCCAGCTGCGGGTTCCAGATGTCATCGTTGGCAAATCTGATGCCATATTTTGGCGTATGACCGATATTGTTTACCGCAGGGGTTATCCTGAGATAGATGTTCCATTCGCCCGTATCTATACTGTCGGTGAGCTTTATGGAAAGGTCGTTTGAGATATTTCTTACGGTATCCCACTCGTCACCGCCGTTGAAGCTGACGTTGGTGCTGTAAATAACACCGTTCTTTTCCAGTATCACCTCTTGTCTTGTAGGGAATACTATCTCTCCGAAGCCTGTGTTTTCAAGGTCGAACTTCATCTGAACATCGCCGCCCTGAGTGGTCTGTGCTGTGTTCTCAGCCTTTCTCACCACAAAGCGGTAGCCGATATGGTCGCGGATGAATTGGAACACGCTCTGTCCGTAGTATGCGGAGTTGTCCACGCCCTCAACGGAGTATTCCTCGCCGAAGGTATAGTCCTTGTAGAGCTGGAAGATATTGCTGTTTATGTAGCTGAGACGAGTCTTGTACATCTCGGGGGATAGCGTTTTCGGGGAGGTAGGTGTTAAATTTCTTGGCGTAGTCGATATCCCCTGAGAACTCACCTCCGAAGTAGGTGTGGTGAGTAACGCGGCTGAGCCATTCTGTCTCGATCTCACGGTCTGCGTATGTGCCAAGATCGATGTCACTGCCCATGTATCCGTCGTCGTAAAGTCCCACTCGTTCAAAGTTGAGTATACAGGGGATAGGGTCAACAACAACGTCAGGGTCAGTGAAGCTGTATCTCTTATAATACTGGTCATCTGCAAGATCACTGCGGCTCAGACCGATAAGATTTGCAAAGGTATCGGGAGTTCTTACGGTTACGGGAACGGGTTCGGGAACAGCTCTCAGCATTGCTGACAGCAGTCGTGTCTTGTAATCCACAGTGGTGAACTTGCCGCCGTGCTGTTCGCCCCATTTTCCCACGAAGCCGCTCTCCACATAGGCGAGAATGTCCGCGTTATCCGAAAGTATCTTGCTTTCCTTTATCTGATTTATGTGTGCAAGGACCTTGTCAAAGGTGGCAGGCTCGGGGTTCTCTTTGCCGACAGCGTCATAGCGGAAGCGTACAGCTATCATGCAGCCGTTTTTGCGGCAGTTGTCGAAGGTCTGGCGCCACGAATCAAAGAAGGTCTTGTCAAGATCATAGTCCTTACCGGGAGTATAATTCCCGTCGGCGTCGGTAGTACCATTGACTCCAGAGGAGAAGGCTCCGATGTCGATAAAGAACAGAACCAGACTTCCTGTTGGGCTGTATACCGGAGTTTTCCCGGGTTTGCAGACCGCCCATACAGTGGATGTATAGCCTGCGCCGGGGTTCTGTATGGTCTCAACGGATTCGGTGTAGCTGATACCGCTGTCTGCAAGTCCGTCGGCAGCGCTTGCAGCGGGTATCTGCGGCAGAGCGGAGACGATAAAAGCGGCAGACAGCAGAGATGAGATGATCTTTTTCATGTGTGATCTCCTTTCGGTTAAAGAATAGGCGCTTTCTCAATGGGAAAGCGCCCTGTGTGTCAAGCACTTAATTCGGGGGATATTTTCAGTTCACCTGCGGATATCCTTTCCCTCAGTGTTTCTATGGGGACGGGCTTGCTGAATAAGTAGCCCTGTGCGCGGTCACAGCCAATGGCCTCAAGGAAGCTGAACTGCTCGGCAGTTTCAACGCCCTCGGTCAGCGAGAGCATTTTCAGCTGCTTGGTGAGACTTACGATATTTTCCAGAATAGGTCTGGTCTTTTCGTTATCCTTGAAGCCCGACAGAAACTTCATATCGATCTTCAGAACGTCGAACTGGTAGTCTTTCAGAACATTCAGTGATGAGTAGCCGCTTCCGAAATCGTCCAGCCATACCTTGTAGCCGAAGCTTCGCAGGTTCTTTATTGCGTTGGGGAGGAAGTCCTGCTGGTCTGTGAGAGCGCTCTCGGTTATCTCTATGTCGATGAAATTTTTCGGTACGCCGTACTTCTCCACAGTTTCACAGAGATATCCGACTATATCGCAAAGTTCAAAGTCAAGGCGCGAGAAGTTGAGGGAAACAGGAGCAAATGGCTTTTTGTTGTCAGATGCATCGCGGTAGTCCCTGCATACGGCTTCGATAATGTACTGGTCGAGCTTGTATATCTGGCGGTACTCCTCAAGTATCTCGATGAATGCTCCGGGGGACAGGAGACCGTAGTTGGGGTCCTCCCATCTGGCAAGAGCCTCAAGACCGCAGATACAGCCGTTCTTGGTGGATACCACGGGCTGGTAGTAGACCTTGATGTAGCCGCTTGCAATGGCGTTGTCGATGTTGTTCACTATGTAGTGCTTCAGCTGGAACTTGTCCTCAAGGGACTTGTCGTATATTCGCAGAGTGCGGTCGTAGTGTTTTTTGATGCTGTTGCAGGCAAATCTTGCGCGGTCACAGGCAAGACTTACATCTGCTTCATCACCTACGGGCTTGTATGCGCCGCATTTCAGTTCGAGATGGACTTCTCGCTGGAGCTTCTTTATCTCGCCCGACAGATGTCCGATGATGTTCTTTGCGCCGTCTATCCGTGTGAGGACTACGAAATGGTCATCGGAAAATCGCGATACAAGAGAGCCCTTGAAGGAGTCCTCTATCATGTGAGCTACCTTTATGAGAAGCTCATTTCCCTCGTGAAAACCGTATTTTTCATTATACGACTTGAAGTTCTCGATATCAAAGAACAGGAAGATAGTGTTCTCCTTGTCAGTGGTGACATAGCTGAGGACCTTTTCGGCTTCGTTTCTGAAATACACCATATTATGTATCCCCGTAAGCTCGTCCTCAATGGATATTTTTGAGAGATAGGTGTTGACCTTTTCGAGATTTTCGTCTTTCAGTGCCTGCATTCTTGTATTGTTGTAATTGGCTATGCAGACCATCATTGTGGATATCCACATGATAAAGAAGTTTATCTGTGTAGCAACTGTGGTGCCGACTTCCCCCGTGTTCACAGCTACCATTTCATTCATGCGATAATAGAAGTATACATAGGAGGCTGAGGCGAGAACGAAAGCGATATAGGGCTTCCATGTCAGCAGACAGAGGGAGAAAAGCTCCATGGCAAGGAATGTGAGTATCTGCTCGCCCTTGGAATAGTCATTCAGTGATATTTTTATGCCGAAATAGATGCATACCAGTGTGAACACCCATTTAACCACCGTACACAGGTATCGGTTATCCTTTTTTCCCATCATGAACCTTACTGCAAGGATCAGCATTATGATTCCCGTGAAGGTCAGTATGAAGTAGTTGACATAATACTTCTCTATGTAGTGCATCATGTTGCTCTGGAGATTGTCACGGAAGATAGTTACAGTCATGCGGATTATCATCCATACCTCCAGAACGATCACGACAAGCGACATATATATACTCGCACGCATATTTGTGGTGAAGAAGTAATCGCGGACATATTTACTATTTTTTTCAAATCCGAGTCCGTTTAGTATAGCTTTCATATTTCCGCCCCCTAATGAAAAAAATGAAATATTTGTCAGTTTATTATAACATATTGACGGTAAATTGTCAATAGAGCGGCGAAAATATGTGATATTTCAACATAAAGTCATATATGAGAAGTAAAATACAGATTGTCATATAATATTGCTATTTCATTATCGCTCACCTCTTTGCGACAAGCTGTATTGCAGCCATGACACTTGCCTTTTTTCAGCACTTATGATATAATATTATCTGAAATAACAAAAAGGAGGGAGAAGATGAAAAGGTCGTTACTGAGAAAGGCTGCGCTTTCTGCCCGTGAACAGATAGAGTTTTCTCTCGGCAGTCATGCCGAAAGACTTGGATTTGAGGCTTTTTTTCGCAGTGCGGCAGGGCTGTATATGGCTGAAAACTGCCTTATCCCCCGAAACGACCTGTTCAGGCTCAGTGACCTCCTTCCCGATATATTCCCGCCGTGCGGCAGCGATGAGGAGAGAGTGCGTGAAGCTTCTGCAAAGGCGTCGGAAGTCCTCGGTGAATTGACATCGGATGTGTGGAGAAGCGGCGTTGAAACAGTCGGTCAGCTCTATCAGTATTTCATCAGCGGCGACAGGGAATGCACTGAGCAGGGCATGAAGAAGAACTCAAAGGTGAGCGCGGAATGTTTGCCTGCTGCAACACAGATATTTACTCCCCGATGGATAGCGCGTTATCTCACGGAAAACACTCTCGGGCGTGTGTTCTACGGAAGCTGCGGATCTGATATCTCGCAGTTTGAATATTATGTGGAACGTGATGTCACTGTACGCAAGCGGTCTCCCGAGGAGATAACTCTCCTTGACCCCTGTGTGGGAAGCGGAAATATCCTTGTATGCGCATTCGATATGTTTATGGAGCTCTACCGCTCTCTGGGATATGACAACAGCACTGCTGCAAAAACGATCCTCGCCTGCAACCTGTTCGGACTCGATATCGACAGCCGCGTTTGCAGGATAGCACGATTTGCCCTTATGATCAAAGCTGCGGAGCAGGACAGGGAACTGCTTTTCAGCGGTGTTTCCGCAAATATCTATGACATGAGTGAACCTGAGACAGCAGAGCAGCTTTCGGGAAGCGATGTTTTCGGCAGCCTTATCAGACCGGACCATGTGAAAAAGCCCTTGCGTGGCAGAGCAAAAGCTGTTCATGATATCCTCACAGGCAGATTTACCTGCGTGGTGACAAATCCGCCTTATTTGTCGAGCGCCCGTATGAACAGAGAGTTACTCACCTTTCTGAAAGGTGAGTACAGCCACTTCTCCGCAGACCTTTTCGCGGCGTTTATAGTACGCTGCTGTGAGCTTACCGAGGAGGACGGCTACACAGGCTTCCTTACCCCATATGTCTGGATGTTCATAAAGAGCTACGAACAGCTGAGGAGAATGATGTTCACGGAGAAGACTCCCGAGACCCTTGTGCAGCTGGAGTATTCCGCGTTCGGTGAGGCAACTGTGCCGGTCTGCGGCTTTACTCTAAGAAACTGCCGAACAGATGTGAAAGGTGTGTATTTCCGTCTCACCGACTTCAGGGGAGGACTTGATGTCCAGCGTGATAGATTTCTTGAGGCGGTAAGAAACAGAGAATGCGGCTATGTATATGAGACATCGGCATCGGATTTCGGCAGGCTGCCTGAGTCGCCTGCGGCATACTGGGTGAGCGGCAGAGTGAGAGAGCTCTATGAGAAATATCCCTCCCTCGGCAGCATATCAGCTCCGAGAAAGGGCAATTCCACCTCGGATAACGGAAGATTTCTGCGTTACTGGTATGAGGTGGACTATTGCAGGATAAATATTGAACGCAGTGCCATTGACAGGGAGGAGACACTGGATAAGCGGTGGTTCCCTTACAATAAGGGAGGCGGTTTCCGAAAGTGGTACGGCTTCAATGAATACATAATCGACTGGTATGACGACGCGGCAGAGATAAGAGCGGTGCCTACTGCGGTGATCGCCAACTATCAGTACTTCATGAAAGAGGGGCTCACATGGTCTACCCTCACAAGCGGCAAGTTCAGTATAAGGCAGTTCGGCAGGGGGTATATTTTTGATAACGGCGGCTGCTGCATATTTGAGCTTGGTGACAGAAAGAACTTCATCTGCGGACTGCTGAACTCCAAGGTCTTTGCTTATATCTTCGGACAGCTCAATCCTACACTGAACTTCCAGTCGGGTGAGGTGGCGAAATTTCCTGTGATATGCGAGACTTCGGCGGAAACGGACAGGCTTGTGGAGGAGTGTGTGGAGATATCAAAGTCCGAATACGATTCGTTTGAGACAAGCCGCGGATTTTTGCGGCACCCGCTGATATGAAAGGGGGATATGATGTCAGATAAACAAAAGCTTTTTATGAGAAGGGCTTTTCCTGTGGTTCTTATTGCCGCAGCAGCTGTCTGCTGCGCTGTGCTCGCTGTAAAGATAAGCAGTGGCAAGGATATGGTGGGGAAGATAAGTGCTGTTCCTGCTGAGGAAGAGAACACAGCTGCCGATGAGACCGAGACTGTTATTACTACCGTTCCTGTTACAACTGCTGAGCCCACTACCGAGCCTCCCGATGATGTTACTGTCCGTATCGGCGAGATGTCCCTTCATGAAAAGGTCTGTCAGCTTTTCGTTGTGACTCCCGAAAGCCTGACAAACGGAGAGAATTATTCCGTGGCAGGTGAGATGACGAGAGCTGCACTAAAGGACTATCCCGTGGGCGGATTGGTATATTTTGCGAAAAATATTGACTCTGCGGAAGCTATCTCGCAGATGATAGCAAATACGAAGCAGTATGCCTCGGAGCAGGGGATGGTTCCCCTTTTTTATTCCGTTGATGAGGAGGGCGGCACAGTAGCCAGATGTGCTCAGAAAGCAGGCACAACGTGGTTTTTGTCTATGTATTACTACAAAGATGGCGGAAAGGATACTGCCTTTGCCAATGCTGAGACTATCGGCTCGGACATTGCAGGTCTTGGCTTTGATCTTGACTTTGCTCCTGTTGCGGATACATGGTCAAATCCATATAATACAGTCATAGGCGCCCGTGCTTACAGCGATGATTTCCATCAGGCAGCTGATCTTGTGGGCGCTGCGGTAGAGGGCTTCCACAGCGGCGGTGTTTACTGTACGCTAAAGCATTTCCCCGGGCACGGCGATACAGCAGGTGACTCCCATTACGGAGCTGTTTACACAGATAAAAGCGTTGCCGAGCTCATACAAGGGGAGTACCTTGCCTTTGAGAGCGGTATTGCTTCCGGAGCCGATATGGTCATGGTTGGACATATAACCATGAACGGTGTTGATGGTCTGCCTGCAACTATCTCACATACAATGGTGACAGATGAGCTTCGCGGCAGGCTTGGTTTTGACGGAGTTGTGATCACGGACTCACTGTCAATGGGGGCAGTTGCTGATATGTACGGCAGTGGAGAGCTTGCTGTAAAGGTCATAGAAGCAGGCGGAGATATGCTGCTGATGCCCCGCGACCTCGGAGAAGCTGTCAGGGGAGTCGAGGCTGCTGTCAATGATGGACGTATCAACGAGGAGCGCATTGACGAGAGCCTTGACAGGATATTGCGCCTTAAATCAGAAAGATCGGATATAAAAAAGAGCTGAATATAAGCGTCATGCTATCATGTTAATAACATAAATCATAATTTATCATAATAACTTTGCTGAACGCCTGTAAGGGATTCCAAAGGGACTGTGTTCCTTTGGCGGAGTCCAGAGGCAGCGCCTCTGGTCGTCGCTTTCAGCTTTTAAGGCGACGAAATAAAACAAAGCGCTCCGCAAGGGGTGAATCAAAAAACAGTCCGGTGGACTGTTTTTTGAGAGGGGACGCCCTGCAAGTGAGGGTGTCCCTTGATTGAGCGGATGATAGTCACCACTATAATACGAATTTTTCGGGACGCCGAGGGCGGCGTCCCCTACACATATAAATTATGATTTATAATAGCAAACGAAAATGCCCCGAAGCGTTTTACAGCGCTTCGGGGCAAAACTTATGTATGGTTATATATCTTCATCTGAGTCCCTTTCAAGCTCTACGGTTTTCCTGCGCCAGTCGTTTGCAGCAAGCTCATAGGCGGTATTGAAGAAACGCTCCGACTCGTTCGTGTCACCCATTCTTTTCAGACACCTTGCCTTGTCGAGAGCTATGCCGAAAGCTATGGACTTTACGTCGTCGTATTTTTTCAGCAGCTTCATGGCGTTTTCGTACTGACCGTGGACCATCAGTGACTCAAAGTAAGCGGTGTCTATGAAGTAGTCCACCCACTCGTTTTTGCCGCGCATCCGTGAGAAGTATTTCTCGCCGTGCTTCAGCCAGTACTCTGTGCGCTCGGTGTCTTTTCTTGCGGAGCTGAGCTGTATGAGCAGGACGTGGTACATTATCATGTTCTGCTGAGCATTGATATCGGCACGGTTTTCGGCTGCCTTTTCCATGTAGTCCATATCGGCAAGGTCCAGCTTTTCCTCAGCATCATCGAAGCGATGCAGAGAAAGGTAAGCCTCTCCGAGAAACATGGCGTACTGTGATATATACAGCTTGTTGTTCTCTCTGTCGCTCAGACAGACACGAAGCTGCTCCTCCATTTCATTAATGAGGGGCTCTGCATAGCCTTCATCGGCAATTCGCATGACAAGGCTTCGGAATGTCTTGTACTGCCGGTTCATACGGGGGGCTATAAAAAGTGCGGTTAAGATATTCACGATAACAGAGGCGACTGCGGCAAAGATAAGTCTGAAAGCCACAGAGCCCGAGGTCTTGCTGCCTGCAAGAGCGGTTACAGCATCAACTCCCGTTATAAGCGCGAATATGATAACAAATACAAGAGCCCACCGTTTAAGAGCTCTGATGAAAAACGGTGCAGGTCTGTTTGCTTTTGAAGAATTATCCATAGATTATCACGCTTCATTTTTTATGAAGCCCTTTCTGAGTATGGGGATAAGGATACCTCCAACAGAGTTTCCGAGAGTCATTATCATAAGCCATACAAACGCTTTGCCGCTCCAAGCTTTCGCAAGAGTAAAGTAGAACATATTGGCAACGCAGTGCTCAAATCCGCTTAGAATGAAGACTACAACGGGGAGAAAAACTGCAAGTATCTTACCTGCGCTGTTGGTGATAGTCTTGTATCCGTCGGCGGCGATGAACATAAGCAATCCGCAGAATGCTGCAAGAATGAATATGCTCAAAGGGGAGTCGGCGAGCTTTGTATCGCACATATCCGAAGCTTTATCGGCAATACAACAGATACGGGTATTGAGCACCAGAAATGCGGATAGCGCGGTACCTGCGAAGTTGCCGAGCCAGATGACTAAAAGGCTTGATATGTATGACGGTTTGTTTTCAACAGCGTATCCCACCTTACCCGTGAACAGATTGAAGCCGAAGCTGAGTATCACGAACAGTCCCGTACCGAAGAGGAAGGCGCCGAGATATCTGTTTTCACAGGAGAGGTAAACTATGCCGCCGATGGCTATAGTAAAGTGTACCCCAAACCGTGGACAAAATTTTGCAACCATGGACAGATAAAATGAACCCTGCCTGATGCAATTGCTCATGATAGATATGCTGTTCTTAGATTC
>Ga0255342_1002176_pt1 | contig 25141 bp, 18 predicted proteins | sample wastewater_treat_3_FD_192416 | JGI IMG/M metagenome (GOLD analysis project Ga0255342, IMG submission 192416) | Wastewater microbial communities from Lulu Island WWTP, Vancouver, Canada - plant14 | ecosystem: Engineered > WWTP > Wastewater > Unclassified | place: Canada: Vancouver, British...
CAATAAGTTATAGTTCACCTATAGAATACTTAGCAGAAAATAACATATATTTGTCCTAAACATATTAACTTATAATATTCCTATTTGATTTTTTCATCACCGTGTCGTTTTGAAATACAATCTACATATGTGAAACTTAGTTATCCATAAATCTCTTTCTGATAACAAAATTCACAGTAAACTTTTTCTGGTCTTTCTGGAGCATAAGTAGTTCTGATTTTCTTTCCACATTTATCACATATTCTATCAAACAGTTTTCTTGGATGTCTTAAATTAATACGTTCAAGATGCCTAATATCTGGATGTCTTCTTGGGAGAGGTAAATTATGCTTACGATAAAAGTCTAATTCTGCCTTTATAATTCTAAATGGTCTACCGCTTTCTTCACAGAGAATAACCTTATTGAGAATATCATCGGTTATCTCTTGAATATTATTAGGAAGATTTTTAGCTTGAATAGTTTGAGCGTTTTCAGGAATATTTATCGGATATTCTTGATCCATTCGCTTATATCATTGTTTTAAAGCTTCTGCTTTTGATAAAGGGAAATACTCCATAGCTATTGTTTCATTATATCCAAATGGAGATATGCTCGCAGGGAAAAATTCTCATCGTTCACCAGTCTTTTGCATATGTTCTATAATCTTTGGAACCAGAGTTTCATATTCTTCTTTGGTGTATTGTTTGTTAAAAATGCAATACTGCTTATTACGCAATCCTATACAAGCAAAGAGATCGGAAGAATAGTAACAACTATAAATATAATATACTCTCGAATTATAGTATCCTTGATTTATAGAGATTGCATTTTTCACTCCACTGGTACCATGACACTCATACAAACCATAAGACTCCAGTCATGCTTCTATACAATCTGCACTATCTTGAAGTCAAATAACATTCTGACAATATTTACAATTTTGAGAATTATAGACACTAAATCCCTGTGAAATATTTTGTGAATTGAAAATATTATTTCCTATTACATTCTCACTATTAATAATATTACAATCTTTTCTTATTGCTGACTTGATAAACTCTAGAAAAAATGCCCGTGTATAATGACTTTTCATTTCCTCTTTTTTCTTTTGATATTCTTCGGGTGTATATGCAACATTTTCGATATGATATTGCTTATTATCAAGATTGTAACACATAATACAATCCATACAGCCATGACAGTTATACAGAAATTCACTATTATAACAATCATTACAATAGAGTAAATACTTAGAGTTGTAACAGTTTACTACATCTACACATTGATAGAGGTTTTCTCATTTCTCTGGTGAATAATCTACATCACAAGAGTTATGTGTTGCATAGGCTGCCGCCGAATAATACAGATTACTACTCTGCATGATATTAAAACTCATATAACAACTCTTACAACCATCGGTTGCATTTGTATAATCACAGTCCTCAGAGCTAAAAATGGATAAAGAAAATAATGGGATACTCTGTAGCATTTCAGAAAATTGTTGAAAAAAAGGTTTAGAAAAATCGAAATCTCTTCCATAATCCATTGGATCTCGAGAATCTGATCGCCATATTTTTTGGTCGTATATCTTGTATGGTTTATCTGGGGAATAAATAGATATGATCTGTTTTCCACTTGCATCACAAGTCCTACGATAAAGTTTTCTCTCATTTCTAAAAGCTAACCTCCTTTTTTGGCGGCACTCAGGACAAAGTGTAGGCATCGAAATAGTATACTTCACTCCATTAAAAGTTGGAGAAATTTTGTCATATAATTCTAAATCAGATTGGTAAATGGGAAATTCAGTACCTGAAACTGAACAGGTCTTCCATTCAACAATCGGATCATTCCTTTGCTTTGAAATGGATTCATAAACTTCTTTTGAGGTGTAGTACATGATAATAAGGATTAAGAATAAAACTTATCCATAAATTTCTTTTTTATAACAAGATTCACAATATACTTTTCATTCATAGTTTTTTGGATACACTGAAATCATTTCTTTTCCGCAATTATCACAATTTCTTAGGTGAAATCATCTTATTGGTCTTACCCTCATCCTTTCTTCATGACGAATATCTGGATGCTTCCTAGGTAGTGGAAGATTATGCTTACGATAAAAATCTAACTCTTGTTTGATAATACGAAAAGGTCTTCATGATACCTCACAAACAAAGATATTTTTGAGAATATCATCTGAAACAGTTCTAATATCTGTAGGAATTTTATCTCATCTAAATACTTCTGCTCACTCTGGGATGACTGGATCATAACTATTATCTTGTCGCCTGTATCACCTCGCTAAAGCCTTTTCGCGACTAAGAGAGAAATATTCTTGTGCTACAGTTTCATTATATCCAAAATGAGATAGACTTGGATCAAAAAATTCTCACCATTCTCAACTTTTCTGCATTTGTTCTATAATCTGAGGAACTAATTTTTCATACTCTTCTTTTGTATATTGTTTATTCAAAATGCAGTATTCTTTATTACGAAGTCAAACGCATCAGAAACAGTTTTTACAGCTATGACAAAAATCACTATACATAACAAACTCGCATCCTCCTCGACATTTTGTACTAAATAAAACATATTTAGGACACTCACATCCTATAGTCTCCAAATTCTTGAATGAATTACCAATATTACCATCTCCAGAAAAATTATCATCATAAGAGTCATCTAAACAAGTAGAAGCACTAATATAAGAACAGTTTCTAGATTTTTGAGCATCAAAAGAATTCATACAATCCTTACATTCTTTAAGATAGTCCCCAAAAACATTTTCACAAGATACATTATTATTTTTATAAATAACATTAGATAACATTTCTCTAAATTTTTTCCATAACTCTTCTGATCAAATCTCAAATTGTTTAATCAGTTCAAAATATTCCTCTTTTGTATATTGTATATTATTTATACAATATGACTTATTCACTAAATTACTACAAAGAAAACAATGAGTACAACCACTACACAATATCGAATAAAAACAAAACGAACAATCTGAAATATTTTGAGAAAACATACAACTTGTGCAACGAAAAGCATCCATTATTTGGTAAGAGTTTTCACATTCTACCACCAAAAGACTATCCATACATAATGTATTTGTATATGATCTCGTAACATAATAACAATCTCTACTTCGACCAGTATCAAAACACATATAACAGTTTTTATTAAATGCCTGATTGTTGGAGTATGCACTATTTTCATTATTATTACCTATTAATGCCACTTGAGGAACCTTTTTTAATAAATTCATAAACTGTTCTGTAAAAGTTTTAGACAAATCAAAATCTTGCCCATAACTCATTGGATCCCATGAATCAGATCGCCAAAATTTCTGATCATATATCTTATAAGATTTATCTGGACTATACATAGAAATAATATCTTTTCCACTAGCATCACATTTTCTTTTATACAATTTCCTTTCATTCCTAAACATCAGTCTCCTTCTCTCCCTTTCTTCAGGACATAATTTTGGGGTCGGAATCTTATATTTTACTCCATTGATAACAGGCGAAACTTTATCATAGAATTCTAAATCAGATTGGTAAATAGGAAATTCAACTCCTGAAACGGCACAAGTTTTCCATTCTACAATCGGATCATTTGTTTGCTGAGAGATTGATTGATAAACCTCTTTTGATGTGTAGTGCATGATAATAAGAATCGGAAATAAATGTTAGATTTTTAAAAAATAACTATATATAGTATAGTTATTTCAAAGGATAAAATCAATCTAAAAATGCAATAATTACATATAAGGGTAACTATGATATTTCCAAATTTCTGCAAATTCTTTTCTCACTTTTTGTGACAGTCTAGGCACTGAATAACCCAATATCCAACGAAGCCTTTTGTAAATATTCATATTTGAAAGTCATAAGTCTCCTTCAGCCGTAGACTGAATGACATCTCTACCTCTGCTTGTAAATATATCTATAGTCATTCATCTAAATTTTATATCTTTGATCAGCTCTAAAATTATCTGTTTTCTCAAAAAACTATATTCTGAGCTTTCTCAGTAGCGTTTTTTAAATGTTTCTAAAACATCGTTATCGCCAGGAAACATACTCATTAAAACAGAAGTATAAGTAGAATTTTCTTGTTTAACTTTATTTTTAATATCTTCATAAAGATTAAATCATAATCAGTCTACAAAATCCAATATACGAGGCATATTTAATTTCTGTCCAGAGCTACTATTATTTAATAAAAGATTTATATGATGTTGATTTATTGCTCCTCTTGCTATAGATTGTCATCAAGAATCTCTTTTCTTAGAAGACCTTAAAATATCAACACTATCATTTAATCCATGTTGTTGCAAAAATAATCTCATATCTTTTTGTAGATCGAATCATAATATTGAAGCAAGCTGCTGGGTTTGTTTTTTAGTCAAACCACGTCTAGAGTTATAAGGTATTAGTTGTTTAATTAAACTTCCTCCTATTATTTTTGTTATTTCTGTCTGTCTACGAGGGAATTGTTTTTCATTTATAAACAAGGTAAAACCATTTGGTATTCCCTTATCAACTAACTTTTGTTTTACAGCATCTATAACATTTTGATTATTCATTTTTTTCTCATCCATCTCTCTCTTTAAAAATATAATATTAAAACACACAATAAGGTAACCAACATTGAGAGCATAACTTTTTCATTGACAATTTCAAGTAAATTGACAAACAATGTGTTTATTTTAAACTTCCTGCTGGAAATTCTACTATGAACATCTTTATTGTAGGAGAAGTTGTTTATTTAATTATATTTAAAGAAATTCCTTTTGGGATCAAAATAGATAGTAGAGATTTTGCTAGCGTAATGCACTTCTTATTTGAGAAATTAGAGTTTAACTAAAAGTTATACACCAGCACAACAAACAAAAAAATTTAATAGATTATTTCTCCCTGCCGCTACCACCTGGGTGCTACTCACTACTCCAACCCATTCTTTTGAATAAAAACATTGAAAACAAAGAAAAACAAAACCTTCTATTGCGAATAGTGGTTTAGGAAGTCTAGTACTGCAAAGCTAATTGGAAACACACACAAAATTCTTCCCTTGCGAAGCGAAGCGGAGTCCCGATACATCGGGAGAAGGAAGTTGTTCTAGTGCTGCGCCCCGCAGTAGTGCGGGGTAGTTGAGGGCTATTAGGACAAACCCCACCTAACCCGATGAATCGAGAAAACATCCCCCTAGGGAGGAATTTTATCCTTGAACTTTACAAACTTTATAACTAATTAACTTCCTCCTACCTCATCTTCATCTTACTGATATTGAAATCTAACTCTTCAATTTCTTGTTGCAAATTCTTTATATCTTCTTTCTTTTTTTCTATAACTTCTGGCGAAGCTGTTCATACAATAGAAGCTACCAATGATTTCATATGTTGCAAATATTCTTGCTTATTTTTTAACTCTTCTTCCATATCAGCCAGCACATCTCTACTGATAGTCACCTGCTCCGACACAGTTTTAACTCATATATTGATATCAATCACATTATCCATCTCATAACCAAGAGGTATTTTTTCGTTATCTTTAACATATTCTATATTTCTAACATTTAACAAAACTTTCAACAACTCCTCTCTTTCTGATAAAAAGTTTGCAAATTCTAAATTAGATTGAATAAACACATCTATAGTCTCATGTTTTTTGGCTCATAAATTATGTTTTATATTTTTCAACTTATATATTATATCCATAAAAATATTCATTCTATAATTTTTTTCCTTTAAGTTGAAGTCTCATATTTTAGAAAAATCAAAATTGAGTACTTTGAACTTTTTAGAAAAATTATTTTCTATTTCTTGTACAAACAAAGGCACAAGTGGCCTTAAAAATTCCAAAGACACTATAAATAAAAACAAAATAACGGTTTGTGTACTTTCATAGGTGTAAATTTTTGTAGATTCTAAATAATTCTCACAAAGATCATCAATAATAAACCTGAAAATTTTATTTCAAAAATCTAGTATACCTTTACCTTGATTTTTATTTTTTATATCTTCCAACAAATACTTTAATCAATGTAATATCCAATTATCATAATCACTTACATTATCTTCAATCAAACTCAGAATATTTTTGAAATCTATTTTTGATATTCATTCTGTATAATTGTTGTAAACATATCTGTATGCATTCCAAATTTTATTTAACATTGAATTTGTTTGTTCAACATCATTAGTGTTTAACATAATAGTATTATCTTCCTTTTGTCACAACAACAAAAGCAATCTCAGCAAATCTGGACTAAATGAATCAAGTATTTCAGAGAGTTCCTTTGTTAAAAATTTAGAATTATAGTTTGTAATAACACCTGATTTTTGGTCAATTAAAGTTGGCACAAATAGTAAATCTGAAAAAAGCAACACCTTGGAGTAATCTACTCACAGTAGTAGCAAATTGATGGCAAAACTTTTATCTTCTTCAGTTCAAAGGAACATATTTCATAGATTTTTTATATTGGAATATTGTTCTATACTTTTTCAAAAACCATTTTGAAATAACAAATATACAGAATCAATAAACTCTTTGTTAAAAGAATCCTCTCTTTGTAGTTTCAAACCCTCTTGAGATCAAAAAATAGCAGAAAAATCTAGACTAAAATTTTCTCAATCAGAATTGATAGCAAAACTATCCTCCAAAAGTTCTAAAAGAATTGTTATTTTTTCAGAATCTTTTTCTATCTTTCACAAAAGCCTCTTTAAACTTTTCAATCAGTTTTTTAAACTACTATTATCAGAATTTTCATACATATTTATATACTTTGAAAGCACATCACTATTATCAGTATAATCAAAAGAAAATAATACATCTACTAATTCATCTATATTGAAACTATCGTTTAAATTGTTGTCCAAAACAAGGTTTAATATTATAGCAGTCAAAGTAAGGTCTTTCCTAGATCTTAAATTTTTATATTGCTCTGATAAAATATCATCATTTATAAGATATATGTCTCAACCATTAGAATATAAAACTGGCATTAAAATACCTTTCGCAGACTTATTGGAAATATTAATAAAATTGGGTTCACTCAGATAATCTAAAATAGACTGTTCAATTGCTAATCACCTTGATGTAATATTATGTTGTTCAAATTGTTGCAACAAAAAATCTACAGCATAATCATATTTGATTCATCGTTGATCCATAGTAATTTTATACAATTCTTCTTCAGATTTAGAACAATACAAAATCTCTTCATCTACATCATTAATATATTCCAAATTTCATATATCATCTATATAAGTTTCAATATTTTCAATGAACGATTCTATCGGCTTACCAGAAAACTCTCCAGCATGCTCAGTAAAATTTCCCTGAACATCTACTGCAAAAACATCAGTCGGTAAATTGTGTTTTTGTGCGACTTCTAAACCATATTCATCATGTCATGGAGTAATTCTAACTGCTCAAGATCATTGAAAAGAGTCTACGGTTTCGTCTCATATAATTGGAATATTTTTATTTATAATTGGAATTATAACATTTTGTCATATTAATTTTTTATATCTTTTATCCTGTGGATTCACTGCTATAGCCACATCTGCAAATATTGTATGAATGTGTTTTGCAGGCACAGTAATGGAAACCCCTTTAGATTCTATGAAATACTTAATTCAAAACTCTTTTATCTTTTTGGTCTTAGCTAAAGTATTGGCTTTTGATATATTTGTTTGTAATTCCTGACTTCGTGCTACAAGTCTTTTTTCTAAGAACACTTTTCAATCTTTATATAAATCAACAAAAACCTTTCTAAGAAAAATATGAAAACTTTCATTAAGTACAAAATTATTATCTTTGATATATAAAGAAAAACCAAGTTTTTCTAAATATTTTATATTTTGTTTTAATTGTTTTTGTCAATCTGCTTTAAGTTTTTTCAAACTTATATTATCGCTATTTAGCTTGGAATATCGCCTTGAAGATAAACCAAAACTTATATCAAAATCAAAAATATTAAAATTTAATGAGTTTATTTTTGAGATATAATCTTTTAAAAAAATAAGATACAAACTTCAAGGATGGACTTTTTGGTCCGCAGAAAATAATCTCGAAAATATAAACCTTGATGAATCTGACGGAAATCTTTGTATATTTTTATTTTTATTTATATATTTTTTAGGAAACATTATCATGGTTATAAAAAACTGAAACAATAAAATATAATTTTATAAGGATAACATCTGTTATTTTTATTTATGACAATGAATTAGATTATATCAAATTTTATATCTTTATGAGAACGAATATTTGTAAGAATATGGAAGCAAGTTAATATCTTTGAGTCCTATATAACTTATAAACTGCATACAAAAACAATGTAATTATTATAATCAACATTGTGTTTTCAAAAGGTCAAACCTGAACTTTTTGAGCCTTATCAACAGCTACATTACTTCCATCAGCACAAATGGCCTGTACCTGATAAAAAGCATATTGATCTTTTTCTGCATATTTATCAAAGAAATACTCAAATCTAGTTTCTGTAGTTTCTCAAACCAATTTTTTATCTGACATATCTTCCCAATCTGACCTGTATATTTCATATTTTGTAGCATTTTCTACCTCATCTCGTACCAAGAAATATTTATCTCATATTTTTTCTGATTTTACTTCTATTCATTGGACAACACAAGAGGCTTTTACTTTTTCAGGATTGTATTCAACTATACTAGATGGCTCTCCAGAAGAGTGAGACTCTTCATCTAATGGAGAAACTTGAAAGTAATAAGTTGTCTCTGCTTGTAAATTTTCTATTAATACCTCAGTAGAATTTACATCCACAGTCTTTTGTAGACTATTTTTATCAGTACCATAAGAAACTCTATACCTAGGAGAATCTCACACAGATTCCCAAGAAACAATTACAGATGTTCAATCTACTCAAGTGGAAACAAATTTTATATTTCCTACACCTTTATTTTCTTTTACAGAAATACTAGCAACATTATCATAATTTTTGGCTAATCACTGGTACATCAACGAAACTGATATATCTTTATTTCAAATAATATCTGTCATGATCATATCTTTTTTGAAGACCCCAGGAGATAGAAGATCCAATGGATAACTAGTACCATCATTAAACAACATTTGAGCGGATGTGACATCATCTACTGTAGAAACTGTGAATGTAACCTTATCTCATTGCTTTAATTCTCAGGAAGGTAATATTTCTATAGAATTGAATACTCAATCAAATGGTGCTTGGTAATTTACTGTAACCACACTAGATTCTCATAATAAAACATTGTTTATATCCATAATTTTTGCTTGAATTGTATTTTGACCAGAATTTAAATTTGAAACATAAACATTGAAATTTCACATAGAATCTGTTTGCGAACTAGCAACTAACATATCATTTAGATAAATATCAATAGGCGAATTTCTAAGATCAAAACTAGATCAAATCACACTGATTGTAGACTTTCTTTCTGTGGAAGAATTAATAGGAGAAGTGATATTGATTTGTTTTAAATCTTGGCTTGAATTTGTGTTTCAAACAATAACTGTGGTTTGTCATAATATTTCTTCATCCATAATATCATATACCTTTACTTGATATGTACCCGCTTTTTTGATTTCTAATCACTTTGAAAAAGTTTTAGTTCACTGGTCTTGAATCAAAAACGAATAAAATCACATGCTAGGAACGACATAATCATCTGGCAGTAGTCACTTTACCTCAAGAAAGATATCTCATATATAATCTGGCAATACTATCCCATTTTTTAGTGCTGTAACCGTGATATCTACCGCTTGTCAAACTCAAAATGTATCTGGTTCCACTTTTACTAAAAAAGAATCTGGCTCTTCAGCAAAAGACACAAAAGGTGCTAAACCTAGGACAAGTATGGTTATTCAAGCTAATAATTTCTTGTAAAATTTATTCATTTAAATAATGGTTTTTGATTAAAATCAATGATATGAATCTGTATTTTGATTTAACGATCAAATGGATAATTTTTTTATTTCTCAATTTAATAATGAAACAGAAGATTCACTAAGTAATATAGATGGTTCTTTACCAGAAAAAGGTAACTCAAACAAACTCTGCCCATAATCAAATTTTCAAGTGAAATTTTTAAATTTTAAGATCAACAATCAATCAGTTTGAGAATTGATTTCGCAATCAGTTTGTGGTTTGATTTTTTCTAGATTTATCTGAACATTTTGATGATCGTAAATAATTGAAACAAAAAGTTCGTTTATTTCTTTTATACTGTCAGAAATATAGACATCCAATATGTTTTTTTCATTTTTGTATGCTAAATCTCGGTGATTTTTTATCATAGTTTGAGCATCTTGTAGTGATAAAATACTAGCAGAAAAAAATGCTGGATTTTCCATAAAATAAAACAAGGTTGCTGAAAATAGTACAGCAACTAAAAATATCATAACATTAGTCTTAAATCTTCACATTTTCATGGAGATAATAAATTACTAATCAATAAAAATTATTCTATACTTTTATATATAATAATGTAAAGTAAAAAATCAAATAAAAAAACACTATAAAGTAATAAGTTCATAAAGTAACAAGTTTATAATGTTCGTAAAGTGAAAAATCTCTCTACATCACTCTATACCACCCGGATGCTGTTTTTGACCCCGGCCCGTAGTACTACGGGCCGGGTCGATTTTTTCACCCGGGTGGTATATAAACTTTAAGAGCTTTCAAACTTTTAACATTTTCTTCTTGTTTTATTCAAGAATATTGTTATAAAAAGTATTCAGAGAGATTTTTTATTTTGATAAAATTTATCAATTATGTTAAATTGGGTTAAAAAGCTTTTTGGAATGAATTATACTGAAAAAGAAATCAATAAACTAAAAGTTATTGTCAGAGAAATAAATCAACATTTTGAAGAATATGAAAAATTAAGTGACGACCAAATCAAAGCAAAAACTGAAGAATTCAAAAAAAGAGTTCAAGAAAAATGAGAAAGTTTGGACAGTATTTTGCCAGAAGCTTTTGCCGTAGTAAAACAAGCCGCAAAAAGAATATGTGGACAAACATTTGATGTAAAAGGAGAAAAACTTCTACGAAACATGATACCTTACGATGTTCAGCTTGTTTGATGAATAGTACTTCATCAGGGTAAAATCGCTGAAATGAAAACATGAGAATGAAAAACTTTAGTAGCTACTCTACCAGTTTATCTAAATGCATTAGAATGAAAGTGAGTATATGTGGTAACTGTAAATGATTACCTTGCTTCTCGTGATGCTGAATGGATGTGACATTTATACAAACGATTATGATTAAGTGTAGGTTGCGTAGTAAAGTGAGTACCAATCCAAGACAGAAAATGAGAATACGAAAAAGATATTACTTATGTGGAAAACAGCGAACTCTGATTTGATTATTTGAGAGATAATTTAGTAAAATCCATGAATCAAAGAGTTTTGACCCGAAGACCACTAAATTATGCGATAATAGATGAAATTGATTCAATATTAATTGATGAAGCTAGGACTCCTTTGATTATTTCTGAAGCCAGAGAAGAAGCCACAGACAAATATAAATATTATTCGAAAATAGTACAAACACTTACTCCATGTAGTGGTAAAAAAAGGGTAAGTAAATGATTGTTGTATGAGCTAATGAATGAAGAGGCAAAACAAGAATCTGTAGAAGATTGAGATTATTATATAGATGAGAAAACAAAAACTGTTTCTTTAAGTGGAGAATGAATCAAAAAACTAGAAAAAATGCTCGGAGTGGAAAATCTATACAAAGACATATGATACGAAGAAATCCATCATATAGAAAATGCACTGAGAGCAAAAGCAGTATACGAAAGAGATAAGGAATATATAGTAAAAGGTTGAGAGGTTTTGATAGTAGATGAACATACTGGTAGAACTATGCCTGGTAGAAGATTTAGCGAGTGATTGCACCAAGCAATAGAAGCCAAAGAGTGAGTAGAAATCAAAAGAGAATCTCAAACTATGGCTACTATTACATATCAGAATTTTTTCAAACAATTTAAAAAAATGGCTGGTATGACTGGTACTGCTGTTACTGAATGAGAAGAATTTAATAAAATATACAATCTAGACGTTTTAGAAATTCCTACAAATAAGGAAACTATTAGAGTAGATTGGCATGATAAGGTGTATTTCAACCAAAATGCAAAACGAAAATTTGTAAAAGAAGACATAAAATTTTATCATGAAATGGGGCAACCAATGTTGATTGGTACCGCCAACATTGCTACTTCTGAATTTTTAAGTAGGATTTTAGAAAAAGAGTGAATCAATCATTATGTTTTGAATGCCAAATTTTTTGAACAAGAGGCACATATTGTAAGTAATGGATGAAAGTTCAAATCTGTTGTAGTAGCTACAAATATGGCATGAAGATGAACAGATATTAAATTAGAAGAAGGCTTGAATGAAAAGCTAGCCGACAATTATGTAAAACGAGCTGAAAAAAATGTTAAAAATTGGGATATTGAATATAATATTTATTCAAATCAAGAATTAGAACTCACATTGGATGCCATAAAACATCTATTTTGAATAGACGATGAGGCAATTAGACAAACCTGAAACGGATGAATAGAAGTAAAAAACATCAAAATTAGTACAAGATTTAATACTAGAAGAAAAAGAAAAACAGATGTTTTTGCAAAAATATTTTTCACATTAATTTGATGACCAAACCTACCAACTATCACAAAAGACTTACAATATTGATTATTTGTGTTAGGAACTGAAAAACACGAATCCAGAAGAATAGACAACCAATTAAGATGAAGATCTGGAAGACAATGAGATCCATGAAGGTCAGTATTTTATGTAGCGTTGGATGACCTTATTATGAGGAAAATGTGATGAGAGAAAATCATGTGAATTGCAAGTATGTTAATGAAAAAAGAAGAACTTGAAAACCTAGAACTTACCCAAAAACAATTTACAAGCTCTATAGAAAGAGCTCAAAAACAAATAGAAGCTCGGCACTTCAGTATCAGAAAACATCTTTTTGATTATGATAGCGTAATTGATAAACAAAGACAAAGAATATATAGAAAAAGAGACGATATTATTGCTAGTGAATTAGATGAAGATTTGAAAAAAGAATTTGTTAAATATACAAAAAAGGATCTTAGAGATAATATAGATTTGATAGTTAATGTAAAAATTAATGAAGCTAAAAATCTAAAACAAACTAATATTGAATTTTTGGAAGCGTTGATAAAAGAATTTAATATTAAATTAGACAAAAAAACGGCAAACAAACGAGAAAACATGTGATTTAATGATCTAGAAATAGAAATAATAAATACTCTTTGAAAACGTTTAGAAGAAAATTTCAAAAAGGTTGATGACGATAAATTATATGAGATATTCAGAGATGTCTTGTTACATCATTTAGATAAGTTACGAGTGGATCATATTGATGAAATGCAATATCTTAGAGATAAGGTTTGATTTATGTGATATGCTCAACAAGATCCATTGATAGTTTATAAAAAGGAATCATTCATTAAATTCCAAAATCTGGTATACATGTTCAAAAGTAATACGACTTGATATATTTTGAATTTGGATTTTGAAGCAATAAAAAAACATGATGAAATTACCAAACTAATAATAGAAAAACAAAAATCATGAGATAAGGAATTTTTGTCCAAACTCTCAAAAGTTAGTTGAGATTTACAAGAGTTAATAAAATTAGCAGAACAAGAACAGAACAAGAAAAATAAAGAAATAAAAGATAAAAGAGAAATGATTTTTGAAGATGAAGATGGTTTTGAAGTTTTTGAAATAAGTGACGAACAATGAGAGACCAATATTGAAGACTGAAAAACTATTGAAAATACAAAAATTAGACCAAATGATAAGGTTACTGTAAAGTATAAAGATGGGAAGATGGAGTATTCAATAAAGTACAAAAGGGTAAAAGATGATGTTTTAGCTGGGAAATGTGAAGTTATTAAAATTAATGAACATTAATAATTCTTTTATTTGCTAAATAAAAATTATGTGAAATTTTACAAACATACCATTCTGACATTATATTGAATTTTTATTAGAGATAATCATTGCCATTATATATATTGCCTGAATAGTTATACTAATACTTGGTTTTATAAAGTCATTATTTAAATTTATAAAAACTATTTTCAAAAAAAATACAGATTCCTATGGTCACGAAAATGAAATAAGAATGTTTTTATGAACTTACACCTTACTTTGACTAGATTTTATAATAATTGCCGACATAATACACTCTGTAATTAATACCGAAATACAACAACTATATTCACTTGGTATTATAGTAATAATCAGAATTGCAATAGCATATTTCTTAGGAAAAGAATTAAAAGAGATAAAAAAAAGTAAATAACAGCGAAGAATAAATAAATTATAAATTTCATAAAAAACAAAAAACACAGACTATCCAATCTGTGTTTTTTATTGTATCTAGGGCAATATTTTTATTTTTTTAATTTATACACTCCTTTTTCAACTCTAGTAAACAAATCTTTGTGCTTTTGTAGATTTAACATCACTGTATTTGGACTTACCATTTTTTCTTTTAACATTTCTTTGCATAATTCTTTTACATTCATAGGTCTGTCATTCTTTTCAAAGATTCTAACTAGTATATCTTTTACTTGTCCTCACTCGTATCCCCATTCTCTCAATCAGTATATCCCTAATCATAAGTTAACAAATATATCGTTGTTTTTTACTAATTCATTGTGAACTGTGTTTAATTTGATTGGTTTTTGTGGGAATCGTTCAACTATCTTTGCTGGTAACTCTTGATAGTGAACAGGTTTATTGATTCTTCTCATTGTGTAAAGAATTTTTAACTTGATTGTTTTTGGATTTACATCTTCAAATGTAGGTAAACCAATTTTTCAATCAAATACTGATATATCTCTAACAGATTCAAAGAAGTTTATGTAAAACAAATCATTTTTTAGGTAAGATACTTCTTTGAAATCTTTTGCGAAATCTTCTTTTAAAACTCATATAAATTCATACAAATCTTGGCTTTTGTTTCTAGATGCGAAGTAATCTTTGATAAATAAGGTCATTTTGGTCAACAAGTCTTCGTATAATGGTTCTAGATAGAATGATCTATTTATGTATCTATTTCTCTTTAGGAATGAAACATCAAAATCAGATACCAAGATAAGTTTTAGCTCTTGTCTTGTAAACTTGAACATATTTTTGTTTACAAGTTTGGATACTAATACATCTTCAGGTAAGAATCCTCCATGAGAATCTAAGATCCTCTTAGCTTCTTGTAATACCTCCATATATTTTTGGTTTCATACAATCAATCTCCTAAATCTCATCAAGGCTTGAGTCTCTATTTGTCTAATCCTCTCTCTAGTCAAATTGTATTCTTTTCATATTCTTTGTAATGGTATTCATTTTTCTCAATTTAAACCAAACTTTTTGGTCAAAACTAACCTTTCTTTTGGCTTGCAGTATATCAAAATATCCTTTAAATTTGTAGACTCTATATCTACTTTTAGTTTTTTGTCGTCCATCTTTACATTAAAGTTCATTTTTAGGAACATTATATTATAAAAAATACTTGTACAATAACATATATAGTCAATTGAAATTCAATGTCAAGTAATTTTACAAAAATAATAAAGTTCATTAATATCCTACCACCCGGGTGCTGTTCGTTGCGCTAGCCATAATAAAAAAAATGTTTTTTACTGTAATAACGGGCGGTTGGTAACCGCCCTTACATCTTTTTATCGCAAACGAGATTTGTATTCAGGAAATGATAATACCCATATCTTTGTAGGCGCGAATTCGAATTCGCGCCTGCTAGCCTGCTAGTAATAACGGGCGGTTGATAACCGCCCTTACATCTTTTATTGTCATACCACCCGCCCGCTTGTCCAGTAAGTCCCATAAAACTACGGGATAGGACTACGGGCCAGGTGGTTGTAGTTGTAACGAATGAAACTCGCCTCTTACACATTAAACTTAAAAACAATAATATCTCAATCCTGTACAACATAATCCTTTCATTCCAATCTAAGTTTTCAATTTTCTTTCACTTTATTCCATCATCCATAGCTAACAAAATCATCATAAGAAACCACTTCAGCTTTAATAAATCATCTTTCAAAATCTGTATGAATTACTCCGGCTGCTTGAGGCGCTGTAAATCACTTTTTGATAGTCCATGCTCTAGTTTCTTTTTCTCCAGTAGTAAAATAATACATAAGCCCAACCGTATCAAAAGCAAGTGTGATCAGGTCATCTAATGTTGGTATGTTTTCAATATTTTCTATTTCCAGCAACTCAGAAACAAATTGTATCTTTTCATCTTTCTCCATTCCCATCATTTCTGATTCTAATTTTGCACATACAATCACTACTGGGGATTGAAGTTTTTCCTGAAGTTCTTTTTGAATTTGATCTTTATTTGGGATGTCATCCTGTCAAACATTTATAGCATAAACAAAAGGTTTGATAGTTAAAAATCAATAAGATCTAATTAGTTTCATATCTTGTTCATCTAATTGATCTACAATAGTATTTGCTAACTTATTCCCCTCTAATATTTGCTGTATTAATTCTAAAATCTCAACCTCTCTTTTCAAAAATTTATCTCATGTAGTCTGCATCTTTTTCTTTATTCAAGGCAAAATTCTCTCAATTTTTTCCAAATCAGAAAAAATTAATTCACTATTTATGATATCTATATCCCTCATTAAATTTACTTCTCATTCTACATGAACAACATCAGCATCTTTAAAATAACGAAGTACCTGAACTATAGCATCCACTTCGCGAATATTGGATAAAAATTTATTTCCCAATCATTCTCATTTTCATGCTCAACGAACTAGACCTGCAATATCTACAAACTCAATATTTGCATGTATTATCTTTTTTGTCTGAGATATTTCAGCCAGTTTTTCTATTCTTGGATCTTTTACATCTACAATCCCTACATTTGGCTCTATTGTACAAAAAGGAAAGTTTTCTGCAGGCGCAGAATAAGAGTTTGTCAAAGCATTGAATAATGTAGACTTTCACACATTAGGTAATCAAACAATTCAAATTTTCATAATTAATTTTATATATAAAATATAAATTTGGACGAACGAACAGAAAAGTATTTAACTAACTTTTAGAATATATGTTTCTTTGGAGATACTACGACTCGCCTTTGGTTTGAATATTTTAATATTTTTTCAACCAAACCCCTCTTTCAAAGTAGCAACAAACTCATCAAATCACGGTCACATAAAAATTTTTATAGCAAATTTTCAATCTTTTTTAAGATATTTTTGGTATATCCACAAAGTTTCTTCTAGCAATCAGATAGAACGAATTGCATCTACAGATTTATTCCCAATAGTATTTGGAGCCATATCAGATTGAATAAAGTCCACACTTCATGGTAAAATCCTATTCGATTCCAATATTTTATCTACTTTTTCCGTATCAGTAGCATCCTGTACATAAGTATGAACATTGGGCAAATTAACGGTACTTTCCGATATATCAAATCAAACAATCTTGAAATTTTGTACATTAAATTTGTGTAGCAATGTATATGAATATTGCATCCAGCTTCAAGGCGCACATCCAATATCCAGAATAATTTTGGTGTTTTTATCAATCAGTTTAAATTTATTTTGCATTTCTTCTAGCTTAAAAGCACTACGAGCTTTGTATCACTCTTGTTTTGCTTTGTTAAAGTAATAATCGTATGGATTGTAAATCATAGAGTGTAGTTTAAAGTTTATAAAGCCTGCCCCAGCCCCGTAGGACTACGGGGCTGGGTTTGAAAGTTTGTAGAGCCCACCTCGCCCCACCACATAATACTACATGGCGGGGCTGGGTTCATAAAAATCTCAATTAGAATTCCTCCCTTGGGGGAGGATGTTCTCCCCAGCCCCGTAGTCCTACGGGGCGGGGATAGGTGGGGGTATTATCCCAATAACCCCCAACTACAAACCCCCAACTACCCCGATAAATCGGGGGCTACAGCTTCCCCCAAGGGAAGAATGTTTTCAGTCTTAAAGTTTGTAAAATTCATCTAAAACATTACGAACTTCTTAAAAACTATCAGATTAATGATGATAGCATAACGATTTGTTAGAAAAAATCCATATTTAATAAAATATTCTATTTTAAAGGAATGAAATTGTGTGTTGTTTTGAATGAAATAAAACCATAATCAATCATGCCACTCCTTAAAAAAATGAAAGATAGCAATAAAGGGCTGAGAGAAAACAACTCCCTTCATAGAAGGGAGACAGTTTCTTTGTTTTAAATTCCCATAAAATGTTCAAATCCCCTTTTTTCTCTACCACTCTCTACCACCCGGCCCCGCCAAGTCCTGTAAGCCCCGCCCCGTAAAACTACGGGGTAGGACTACGGGGCGGGTGGTATGAGGAATTCCCACTTGTGATTCAAATCACCCCTTCCCTATTTCGTTTCACAGAAGGGAGGAAATAAAACTGCAATAGCTGGGAGTAAATAATCTGTGAACTGTAAATTCTCTTGAAAAACTCTTAACAAATACTAAACAATAATTAAGTATTTTATCTTTAATTTTTCAAAAAAAGATGAAAAAAATATATTTGTTTTTGTTTATTCTATTTTCATTTTTACTATCTTTTACAAAAGCACAAGTAACATTAAATCCGGTCTATAGTCCTGAAAGATTTCAACCATCAGACAAGTTTCATGCTGGATGTGAAAATCAGATAGATGTTGTCTTTTCACTCAATTATTCCGATATCATATGAATAAATGCAGTTTTAGAATACAATAGCAACGAAGTAGAAATATTAAAAGTATTACCAGAATGAGAAAAAGAACACAATTTAAGTTATGTTGTAGAATCCAACAAAATCACTTTCAACAAACTAAAAACCCAAGATGTTTGATCCAAAAAGTTTGTTTTTAAAGTGATTTTTAAAGTAAATTCTCAGTTAGTTTCTACAAACTTCAGATTTTCTACTGGAAGTTATGTGTTGGATACCAAATGAAATATGGTAGAATTAAATGACAGCTATGAATTTATGTTTGAAAGTGTACCAGAATGTGATCCCGATCTTATTGCTCCGACAATAGAATTGGTTTTCCCTATTTTACAACCTTGAGAATTTATAGCATTAGACTCTTATTATCAATTTAATATTTATGATTTATGAAAATGAGTAAACAAGGATAAAATTTACTTCACAATTGATGATATCAAATATGATTTATCAAATACTGAACACGAACGAAGCGGTGATATTCTGACTATATATCCAAACATTTGGTTACCTTTGGATTCTAAAATAATATTTAATATAGAAGTATCAGATAAACAAGTTTATTGAAAAGCTAATACCACACAAAAAGAATACAAATTCACTACATCCAACGAACTAAATTTATTAAACGAAATAGATCCAATCCAATTTAGAAAACTTGTAAACAAAGAAAAATATTATCAATGATCTAGTTCGGAATGCGAATGGTTGAAATGACAATTTATAAGTTCGGAGGCAGACACAAAAGACACAATACTATCTATAAACAAAAGGTTGAGTTGTGGTGATCTGGATTGATTATCTACAGCACCACAAACAGAATCTACAGAACACTCATCTGGATTTTCTGTATTTGCAACATTCGGACGACTTTTGTTTTGATTGCTGTGATTTATTATGACATTTAGACGATTATCCAAAAAATAAAATAGATTTGCATTTTGTATAAAAATTATTATCTTGAATACATAAGTTTTATTTCTAAAAATTTAAAAAGATGTTCAAAAAATTATTATTAGGTCTTGGTGTTGCAGGACTATTGGGAGCATGAAGCTTTGCTTTAGTTAATGCTCAAGGAAATGTGGCTTTTGAAGTAGCTCAATGATGAGGTTTTGGTGTTTGAGATTGAGGTGTGTGAATAGCGGTTTGAGGGGGTAACCAAGATCAATGAGGAAACTTGATACAAGTAATCAAAACATTTATAAATTGGATTCTATGAATGTTGGCTCTTATTACTTTGGTTATAGTTTTGCGAGGAGGTTTCAAAATGGTTACAGCAGCTTGAGATGAAGGAAAATTCAAAGAATGATTTAAAATCTTGAAGCAAGCTGGTATTGGTTTAGCTGTTATCGGTTTATCCTGGTTTATAGTAAGTGCAATATTCCGAGTTATCTGAAGTTCATCAGGAACTGGTGGTGGATGATCCAATACTACTACTGTGCAATAGTAGATTAAGTATTTACATATTATACAAAAAAATCTCTACTTACCTTATAGTAGGGATTTTTTTGGACTTCTGATTTTTTCTATTGAAGGTAAATGATGATGATAATGTGGGATATTTGATCTTGCAATTTTATCAATAATCACTAAATTGTTATCAATTTAGATAACAAATTGATGATGACTGATATCATACCATTACTAAAATCTGGTAAAACTGTCTTTAATATAAACGATGTACAGCAATTGCTATGACAAAGCAATAAAGATTATACCAGACTTGTTTTATATAGAATGACAAAAAGATGAATTTTGACTAGAATCAAATCAGGCATTTTTGCATTGCCAAATTATGACATACTTGAACTTGCCTCCAAACTCAAACCTAAATCATATATTTCTTTTGAAACGGTATTACAAAAAGATTGAATAATTTTTCAGGATTACTCCCAAACCATCACATTAGCCAGCGACAATACCTTACAAAAAAAAGCAAATTGATTTGTTTTTGAATATCACAAATTATCTGATTTTATACTTACAAATACCACTTGAATCAAAAACCATAAAAACAATTATATGATTGCATCTACAGAAAGAGCGGTTTGTGATATGATTTATTTATACAAAAATATATATTTCGATAATATACGCAATTTGAATGTATATAAACTAGAAAAACTAAAAGATATTTACAACAAAAAAACTTCTTTACTTATCTGACAACTTATAGAAAATGTTAGACATCAAAACACATAGATTGCATATGTACAATTTAATACAAAAAATCTACCAAAGTCCTTTAAAAAGTAGTCTTTGATTTAAATGATGAACATTATGTATGTTTTTGTACAATCTAAACAGATTTTCTACCGATTTGGACTTTGATCTATTAGAAAACAAATCATCCGATATAGATGTAATGTCAGAATTAAGAAATCTAATATTGGAATATTGAAAATTAAAAATAAAAGATGAATATGAAAAGCAGAATACTTATTTCTTTTTGTTAAGTTATTGAGAACATCAAAAAAACATAAAATTGGAAATAAACAAAAATAAAATAATTTATGATACATATACTCCGGTTAACTTATTTTGAACAAATGTGCTAGCTATGACCAAAGATGCAATATTTGCAAACAAACTGTTAGCCTTATCCAATAGATACAAAAATAGAGATCTTTTTGATGTCCATTTCTTTTTTAAAGAATGATTTCCTATAAATGAAAAAATCATAAAAGCCAAAGCAAACAAAACTTTAAAGACATTTTTACTAGAATTAAAAAACCAAATTCCAAAAAACTATAGTGAAACTACCATTCTTGCAGAAATTGGTGATTTGATAAGTGAGAAACAAAAGTATTTTATGAAACATCAGATTGTCTCCGAAGTTATATGATATATTGATTTTTACCTTGCTCAGTAAAATAGATTTTTGAAGCTATTTTTAATTATTAAGAATTGAAAAACATAGTAGAATATGTATTCTATGTAAAAATATGGGAAAATATTTTTTATAAAAATCAAAGTTTTTATGGCAAGTGTAGCAGAGTATATATTAGATAATGTAGATATTGTAGATATAGTTTCCAGAAGGGTAAACCTCAAAAGAGCTGGGAGTAATTTTGCTGGTTTATCCCCTTTTCAGCATGAAAAAACTCCTTCTTTTATGGTGTCTCCACAAAAACAAATTTTCAAAGATTTTAGTTCTGGGATAGGTGGAAATGCTATCACTTTTGTTATGGAATACGAAAAAATAGATTTTCGAGATGCTGTCAAACTTATTGCTGAAGAGCACAGACTAGATATTTCAGAATATACAAAAAATTACAATTATTCAAAAGATTTCGTGGATGAAAAAGAAAAAATTAAAAGAATGCACAAACTTTCTCAAGATTTTTTTGTAGATAATTTGAAAAAATCTCAAAAAGCTTTAGATTACCTACAAAAAGAAAGAAAGCTTTCTCTACAAATCATAGAAAGTTTTGGGATTGGTTATGCTCCGGACTCAAACTATGATCTTATTACAAAATTAAAAGATAAGTGATTCAATGAACAAGACCTTGTTCAAGCATCTTTGATAAAAAAATGACAAAGCGATTACTATAGTTTTTTTAGAAATAGGATTATGTTCCCGATACATGATACTAGAAATAACATAGTAGGATTTAGTGCTAGAGTTGTGGATCCAAACGATCAACCAAAATATCTCAATAGTAGTGAACATGCAGCTTTTGAAAAATCAAAAATTCTTTATTGACTCAATTTTGCAAGAGATGGTGTAAAAATCCACGATATGTTAGTTTTGGTTGAATGACAAATGGATGTGATAGCTTTGGCTAGATTGTGATTGCCAATATGAGTTGCAACTTGTGGAACGGCCGTTACTAGCAATCATATTAAACTTATGAAAAGATATACAGAGCATGTATATATTCTATTCGACAATGACGATGCAGGTAAAAATGCAACTATCAGGGCATTAAAAGTAGCCTATAGAGAAAACATCTATCCCAAAATGATTCTTTTACCAAAGGAGTTCAAAGATATAGATGATTTAGCAAATGTGACAGATTGACTAGAAATATTCAATTCTTGTATCAAAGATTCCAAAGATGCTTTTTTGCAAATATATGAATTGCTAAGAGAAAAGTATGATATGAGTTCGCCAATAGACAAACAAAAACTTTTCAATGATATGTTTGGATTGATAGTAAATGTAGACAATTATACTATCCAAGAACATTATAAACAATTATTAGCAGATAAAGTCTGACTTCCTTATGAGGTTGTTTCTTTGCAGTTAAATAAATATATCCAAACAGATTGAAAATTTGAAGTAAATAGAAAATCCACAAAAGAAGATAAAAGAAAGGCTCGACAACCGGATAGAGAGATGGTTTCAGCTGCATTATTCTATGAAAATATATTCGAAAAATACATAGAAGATAAAGAAAATTGGACAAGTTTTATTCTGTCAGTTCAAAGTATTTGAAAGTATCGAGAAGGCTCTATTTTACAAAAAGTTCTTTTCAAAACAGAGCTATTATCTCAAGAAGAAATACAGGAGTTGAATGAGATTCAGCTTCGACGAGATAAAGAACTCACAGAAGTAAATGGTGATGAAAAAAAGTTTATGATTATCAAAAATGCTGTATTACCGATATTAAAAAGCTGATTAAAAATAATATTAAAAAATTCAAATATGTCTTTTGATATAAAACAAAGTTTGATTGATAGTATGAAGTATGCAGATAAGTATGGGTAGAGAAAAGTTCGCTTCGCTCACGATAAAATGTTGAAATGATAAAATGATAAAGTGATAAAGTGTTGAAACCCCGCTTAGCGGGGTAAATGATAAAATGATGTAGGGGCGGTTATCAACCGCCCGTTATTACAATAAAAAATGTTGATGGAGGATGTAAAAAATTCCACTACACTAAACCCCTCTTACTTGTGGTTTAAATTTCAATAAAATGTAGCTCCGCAGAATTGCGAGGCTGCAAAAAGAGGTGTTTAAAAGCTGTTGCCAATAGATTTAAACTTTGCTCGTGATAAAGAGATGAAATGTTCTTTTTAAATTCTAAATCACCCCTGTCCCCTCTTTGAAAAAGAGGGGAAACATGTGTGTTTAAGCCCCTTCTTTTTCAAAGAAGGGGTTGGGGATGATTTCAGATTAAAAAGGAGGGTTAGGGTGGATTTGGGAAATGGCAGGGAAGAATTCCTCCCTAGGGAGGCTGTAATCCCCGATTTATCGGGACAAAGGGAGCTGCTTGCTTTCCACTATAGCAGGCGCGAATTCGAATTTGCACCCACAATTTGTGAGAATTAAGCCACAAATAGGAGAAACAAAATCAAAAAAAAATCTTACATTTCGTAAGATTTTTTTGTATTATTTACTGATAAGTTTAAAAAGGCAAATCATCATCTGCTGGTGCAGAAGGGTTTGGTGTAGATGCAGTTGCAGTTCAAATACCATCTATTTTCCATGCAGAGATCCCATTGTACCATCTACCATTGTACTCTCTAGCTCTAAAATTTAAACCAACTTTTACTTTGTCTCATTGTTTAAAATTTTTCACTAGATCTACTTTGTCTCCAAAAGCATCTATAGCGATAGAAGATTTGTACTCTCTATCAGATTCTTCTTCCAAAACAAAAGTAATTTTGCGCAACTTGTTTGCTCAAACTTCCTCTTCAATTCACATCATAGTAATAATTCCTTCAAATTCCATTTTCTAATTGGTAATTAAATAAAATTGTATTTTTTATATACTAATAATTTTTTATTTTTCAAGAGGATTTTTGTCATATTCCTAAAAGCTCCTTGAAAACTATCAAAATCACTCCTATACTTATAAACACATCTGCTAAATTAAATATAGGGAATCGATTAAATAATAAAATAAAATCTCTCACTCATCATAAAAAAATCCTATCAATAAGATTTCCAATAGCTCATCATATCAAAAATATTGTAGCTCATTTTGAAATTTGTTTTTTGTAACACAAATAAATTAGTATTCCCAAAATTAGAATAGTTCAAATTATTGTGATGATTTGAGGTATGGCTATAGATCGGGATATCCCAGTATTAAAGGCAGGTTGGATTATGGATCGTTCACTCAAAAATAATTTATCATAAAAAAAATGTTTTGATACTTGATCAATTGCGATGAGAATAATAGACAAGAAACTTATTTTTAATATGTTTTTGATAGACATGATGTTCAGTATAAAATAAACAAAACTGTGTTTTTATGAAGTATGTTAAACTAAAACTCCAACAGTTTCGATATGATGAGTTTGGGGAAACATATCTACAGCTTGTAAAGATTTAACTTTGAATCATTTTTCAATAAACAATTCAATATCTCTGGCCATAGTGCTAGGATTACACGAGA
>Ga0255342_1002178_pt1 | contig 25128 bp, 22 predicted proteins | sample wastewater_treat_3_FD_192416 | JGI IMG/M metagenome (GOLD analysis project Ga0255342, IMG submission 192416) | Wastewater microbial communities from Lulu Island WWTP, Vancouver, Canada - plant14 | ecosystem: Engineered > WWTP > Wastewater > Unclassified | place: Canada: Vancouver, British...
TGACATTCAGCAGCAAGTAGCCGTGGTAAACACTAGAATACAGGAAAACATATCAGGACAAAGAGTAGTAAAGGCCTTTGCAAGAAAGCAATATGAAATGGAGAAATTTGAAAGAGATAACAAAGAGCTGTTGCAGCGCAGCATCAGGGCAGAGAGGCTTTCTGCGATAAACTGGTCACTTATGAGGCTGCTCACAGAGATGTCCCTAGCGATTATTCTTTGGTACGGTGGACGTCAAGTTATCTCTACCGAGCTTACTCTTGGAACTCTCATGTCTTTCAACATGTTGCTGGGACAATTGTTAGGTCCAATACGAATGCTCGGTTGGCAGGTGAGCATGGTTCAAAGAACAATTGCGTCAGGTGAAAGAATCTTTGAGATCTTGGATACCCAAGCCGATGTAAGAGACAAACCTGGAGCCAAGCCCATCGGGAAAATAGAGGGTAGGGTTACATTTGAGAATGTCAGTTTCGCATACGATGGGGTTAACATGGTTCTTAAGAACATAAACTTGGATGTTTCTCCAGGCGAAACAGTTGCGATTCTCGGGGGTACCGGTTCGGGCAAGACCACTCTTATCAATCTCATACCACGGTTTTATGATGTTACTGAGGGCAGGATACTCATAGATGGTATAGATATTCGGGATGTGACAGTTGAAAGCTTGAGGAGACAGATAGGCATTGTTACTCAGGAGACCTTTCTGTTTTCGGCATCTTTGAGGGACAACATAGCCTATGGGAACCCCGAAGCTACCGATCATGAGATTATGGAGGCAGCAAAGGCTGCTCATATCCACGATTTTATTATGAGCCTACCTGACGGGTACGACACTATAATCGGAGAACGAGGTGTAGGGTTGTCAGGAGGACAGAAGCAAAGAGTCGCTATTGCTCGCGCTCTACTCATGGATGCCAGAATCCTCCTCCTTGATGAGTCGACGTCTAGCGTTGACGTTGAAACTGAGATGCAGATTCAACAAGCATTTTCCAGACTCCTCAAAGACAGGACAGCGTTCATAATAGCTCAAAGACTATCAACCGTTCGAGATGCCGATCGAGTAATAGTACTTGACAACGGCAGGATAGCAGAAGAAGGTACTCATGAAGAACTGTTGCAGTTAGGTGGAATATACACCGCCATATACAATTTGCAGTTCAGACCCCAAGAGATTGACTTTTGGGACAAAAGCAACACCCAATCCATTGAAGACCAAGGAGGTGGCTACTAATGGGACATCATGGTCCTGGGGGATTAGACACAGGTGATATCGAACTGAAGGAAGTAAATTTTAGCCATTTGCCCAGGTTAAAGGAGTTTATCGTCCCGTTCAAATGGCAATTGTCCTTGGCGTTGGTAATGACGATAGCGGTTTCTCTTATGGGCACAGTCGGCCCACTGCTCATAAAGAAGGTTCTGGATACAGACATACCCTCAGGCAGTGTTGAGCAAGTTTCCAGAACTGCTTTGCTTTACTTTGCAGTGATAGCTGCAACAGAAATTGTCCGCGTTAGCCAGCAATACATGATGGCATGGGTTGGGCACAATATGCTTTTTTCAATGAGGCGCCGGCTCTTTTCGCACCTTCAAGATCTAGGTCTTGATTTTTATGATAGGCTCCAGGTTGGACGCATAATGTCGAGGGTGACTAGTGACGTAGAGTCAATAAATGAGCTTATTACCTCGGGTGTCCTCGGCCTTTTGAGTGACCTTGTTACCTTGGTCGCTATAGTCGTGATAATGTTTAGGATGAACTCCAAGCTAGCTTTGGTTGCTCTTGCTATTGTACCCATCTTGTTCATAGTAGTATGGACCTTGAGAACAAGGATGACCAGAGCGTACCATAAAGTAAGACGTAGGGCTGCGGACATAAGTGCTAACCTGCAGGAATCTATCACGGGAATGCGAATTGTCCAAGCGTTTTCTCGTGAAGATCTCAACGCGGAAAGATTCACCGAGACAACACACAAGAGTTTTGAAGCGCAGATGGAGGCGGAAAAGCTACGGGCGTTGTTCAATCCTGTTGTAGACCTGATAGGAGCTCTGGGGTCTGCGTTGATCGTTTACTATGGAGGACTTCAAATATCCTGGGGCGAAGCTGCCATTACAGTCGGCACTATTTCTGCCTTCTTGAACTACATGACAAGATTCTTTTGGCCAATCCGGAACCTAGTAGACATGTACAACCTTGTCTTGCAGGCAGGGGTTTCGTCTGAAAGGATATTTGAAGTGTTAGATACCGAGCCAAATGTGACTGACAAAGAAGGCGCTCTCGAGCTTCCAAGCATACAAGGACATGTCAAGTTCGAGGATGTGGTTTTTGGATATACTCCTGAACAGCCGGTTCTTCATGGCATCAATCTAGAAGCTCTGCCAAAAGAAACGGTAGCCCTGGTTGGGCCCACGGGTGCCGGCAAAAGCTCAATAATAAACCTTCTGTGCAGGTTTTACGATGTGCAAAGCGGCCGGGTTTTGGTAGATGGTATTGATGTACGTGACGTGACCATAGAGTCATTGAGGAAGCAACTTGGCATAGTTTTGCAGGACACGTTTATTTTCTCGGGGACTATACGAGAAAACATCAGATACGGGCGAATAGATGCTACAGATGAAGAGGTAGAAGAAGCGGCGAAAATCGTGGGGGCTCACGAATTCATATCCAATCTTCCTGACGGGTATGATACTGAGGTTCGCGAACGAGGTTCCCGACTGTCGGTAGGCCAAAGGCAGCTCCTTTCTTTTGCACGAGCTATCCTGGCTAATCCAAAGATTCTCATTCTAGACGAAGCGACTTCCTCAGTTGACGCGTATACCGAGTTCTTGATTCAAAGAGCCCTCGAAAAGCTCTTTGAAGGGAGAACTTCTATAGTCATAGCGCATAGGCTTTCTACGGTCCGCAATGCTGACAGAATCTATGTTATTGAAAGCGGCGAGGTCAAAGAGGTTGGAAATCACGAGGAGCTCATCGCGTTGGGAGGGCTCTACAAATCGCTTTATGAGAAGCAGTTTACCGACGTAATTGCAGCAGGAAATGGGAATGGCATTGAACCAGAAGGAAAGGAGACTCTTGAGCCTAGCGCAGAGCAAGGTTCGTAACATCTAGATCTAGGTCTCAGGTCTTGTGACACAAGCCCAGTTTCCTTTTTTGAAACGACAATTGGTAGTCTGGGTTTCACCGAGTTTGATACTATGGGGCCAGACTACTTTTTGTTTTTCGTTATGCCCCCTAGAATCTGCCAGGAACGGTGCAGACCTACTGCCAACCCTATTAAGAGTCCTATTGGGGTGCATATTTGGGTTGAACGTCCCTTATCCAAAAGCGAGCCTAAGTACATCCCTATGAGGGACGAACCAATGATAAAAAATCCTAAGTTCAACACTATTCCGGCGGCGCGGATGAATCCGCGTGCCTTCTTGTCCATGCGTTCTACATCCTTCCCGGAAGTGAGATTCTAAGGCTTCCGCGCACATATCTCATCTACACATATTATATCCGTGATTCCGGTTCTATTAGAATTCGAGATTGTGAGGACTGCGTGTTGTTTTCACAGTGACCTCGGAAGGTCTAATTGATGTCTGCATAGAAATAGTTAAAGTGCCGGTGTATTATACACTTAAGTACATGGTGGAGGTGTAAACTAATGAAACTGTCAGTCCGCGCCAAGTCTATAGGAGCTTCCCTCACTTTAGCGTTAGACGCCAAGACTAAGGCCCTAATCAAAGAAGGAGTCGACGTTATCAGTTTTGGTGTTGGAGAGCCTGATTTTGACACTCCAGATCACATCAAGGAGGCTGCCATAGAAGCAATTGATGCAGGATTCACCAAGTATACTCCCGCGTCAGGGATCCCAGAACTAAGGGAGGCAATCTGCTCCAAGTTTAAGAAAGACAACAACTTAGAGTACAAGCCTTCTCAAATCCTTGTCTCATGCGGCGCAAAGCATTCCATCTACAATGCGGTTCAGGTTCTGTGCGACGATGGAGACGAAGTCATTGTTCCAGCCCCTTATTGGGTAAGTTATCCGGAAATGGTTAACCTCGCTGGAGGGAAGCCGGTCATCTTACCAACAAGCATAGAAACCGGGTTCAAAATAACTGCCAAGCAACTTGAGGAGAGCCTAACACCAAAGACTTCTTTGCTAATACTAAATACACCTTCCAATCCTACAGGCGCCATCTACACGCGCGAGGAGTTAGAAGAGATTGCGGATGTCTGCGTAAAACATAATATAGCAGTGATTTCAGATGAGATCTATGAGAAGCTCATTTATGAGGGGGAGCACGTTTCCTTTGCTTCAATCAGTCCTCAAGTGAAAGATATCACTATTACTGTGAATGGAGTCTCAAAGGCATATTCGATGACAGGGTGGAGAATTGGTTATGCAGCGGGTCCTGGCGACGTCATAGAAGCTATGGGGAACCTACAGAGTCATTCGACTTCTAATGCAACATCGATTTCGCAGAAAGCTGCCTTGGCAGGGCTGTTAGGACCCCAGGAACCTCTCGAAGCCATGCGGATTGAGTTCAACAAGCGTAGAGATTACATGGTATCGAGGCTAAACGATATGCCAGGGGTCAAATGCCTAACTCCGCCGGGAGCGTTCTACGTATATCCGGATGTGAGCGCGATCATTGGCAGAAAACTTGCTGGTCAGACGGTTACTAACGATAGTGTCCTTGCGGACATCTTGCTTGAGGACGCTAGAATTGCAGTAGTTCCCGGAGCCGCCTTTGGAACTGAGGGTAATCTAAGGTTCTCCTATGCTACGTCTATGGAAAAAATCGAAGAGGGCTTAGACCGGTTGGAAGAGATTCTAAAGACACTAGAATAGGTGTTGCATAGACAACACGGGGCCTGTGTTTCTGACAGGCCCTTTGATTTCTAAGTGGTAGATACGATCAAGGTGGCTGCATATGCACAATTATATGTCTTTTAGAGACCAGAAAGTCGCCATAGTAGGAATGGGTATTTCCAATCAATCTCTATGTCGCTATCTCCTGAAAGAGGGAGCACTGATTACCTGTTTCGATAAGAAGGACAAGAATGAGCTCGGTGCCGTTTATGACGAGTTTTCCGCGTTAGGCGTTGAATGGAGTCTGGGAGAACGGTATTTAGAATCGCTTTGTTCGTATAGCAACATATTTTTGACGCCTGGCATGAGGAAAAACCAACCCGAGGTCATGGAAGCTAAAAGACGCGGTGCATTCATTTCTACAGAAATCGCGCTTTTCCTTCGAAGATGCAAGGCTAAAGTGGGCGGAGTTACCGGGAGCGCAGGGAAGACTACCACCTCAGCGCTTGCGTTTTCAATGCTCAAGCATAGTTTTCCTGGACGGCCGATCCTTTTGGGAGGCAATATAGGATCTGTGCTAATAGAAGGAGTTGACGACATCCCCGAAGATGCGATCGTGGTACTTGAGCTGTCCAGTTTTCAACTGCAGTTGTGTGACGTAAGCCCTGATGTGTCTCTGATTCTAAACATCCGGCCGAACCACCTAGATATACACACGGACTTCGAGGAATATGTGAACTCTAAGAAGAACATTCTTAGGTTCCAAGAACACGATGACTGGACGTTTCTCAATCATGATGATGGCCTGGTACGAGATCTTGCAGGTGAATGCCGTGGAAAGGTTGGTTTCTTTTCGCTTACTCCGCCAGACCCGACTAAGGACTGTTCTAGAGTTCCATGGGGGTTCTTAGATGGAGAAAACCTGATATATGTGCCTGAGATCGGCGAACCAGTTTGTGTTGCCAGAAAGAGTGACTTTTTAATACCTGGTCAGCATAATATATCTAATGCGCTTGGTGCGATCCTCATGTCAATGAGACTTGGCGCAAGTACCCATGGAATAAGGGATGCCATCCGATCATTTCATGGATTGGAGCATAGAATTGAATATGTGCGCGAATTAAACGGAGTCAAGTTCTACAACGACTCTATTGCAACGTCACCCGACAGGACGATTGCTCTTCTCGAATCTATGCCAGGCCCTGTTGTGGTAATACTCGGGGGATATGACAAGGGGCTGTTATTCGATGATTTGGCGAAGAAAATCGTGGAGAAAGATGCGAAAGTAGTTTTGCTGGGCGCATGTGCCGGAAAAATTGAAGAGGCCATAGATAAGGCTGCGGCAAGTGCTAGAAAGCCAAGACGTGAGAATATTGATCTGCTGCGGGCTGAGGATCTAAAAGAAGCAGTGAGTCTAGCCTATTCGGTTGCTGCTTCGGGAGACTCGGTTGTTCTTTCGCCTGCGTGTGCAAGTTATGATATGTTCGATAATTTCGAGCAGCGAGGACGGGTCTTCAAAGAACTCGTGAGAGATCTTTGATGACAAGTGTCGCTTGGGTACGGTGTCTGGCCACTAAGACAGATTGGAGTCTTGCATCAAGTGATGACTGATAAAAACGTTCCGGGCTATGGCATGCCATGCGAATCGGGAACTGTTTCTAGCGAAACAAGCGAAGAGACGCGTGCGATGAAAAACAAAGAGGCAATTCGTGTGGTCTTTGAAAGGCTAGAACAGATTTACACTGAACCGCGTTCGCAACTACTGGGCCCAATAGCAGATGATCCTGTCGATACTTTGGTCGCAACTATTTTGTCGCAGGCGACAAATGACACCTTGAGTTCTCGGGCTTTTTCTCAGCTTAAGTCACAATTCCCGCAGTGGGAAGATCTTCTTTGTGAAGATTGTGGGGTTGTAGAAGGTGTGCTTTCTTGCGCAGGCTTGTATCGTCAGAAAACTAAGAAAATAATGGGCGCTCTTAACGAGATCAAACAGAATTTTGGAGAGATCACCCTGGACCCACTGAAAAGTTGGCCAAAAGAGCGCTGCTTTGAGTATCTTACGTCGCTTCCTGGAGTAGGCCCCAAAACGGCAGCGTGCGTATTGGTATTCGGGCTAGGGAAGCCTGCGATCCCTGTAGACACGCACATACTTAGAGTGATTAAGCGATTGGGGATTGTGGATGAAAGCGCTTCTGCGCCATTTGTACAGCAAGTCCTTGAAGATACGGTTCCCGACGAAGAAAAAATGCCTTTGCATCTCATGCTCATAGAACATGGGCGGAAGGTGTGCACCGCAAGAAAACCGAAATGTGGAGTCTGCCCTTTGCAGGACGTATGTAAGTTCTTTGGCTCCAAAGAAAACACAGAAAAGATTGAAGGAATTTTCCCGGATAAAATGAAGTAGTCACTGTTTGAATGGCTCATGTCCTGGAATGCAAAAAACAACCTGAAACCTATGAAACAAGGTTTCTCATCCAAAAGATGGCCCGCCACTACTTTTCTGGTGGGACTGGTGCTTTGTACAAGTGTTCGTTTCTGATATGAATTGCTTCTTGCAGGTCATATTCTGGTTCATCTTTTAGTTCCTTGCCGCATTTTGGGCATGGCCACCGTCGGTACTTGGTAGCGGCAGTGTACGAGATTTCGCTGCAATAGGGACAAAACTTCCAGGGCAAGCGATTCACCTTCTATGCAGAAATGCAGGGTGTGATCTACAACAAGAATATACCATCAAAAATAGTTGGGGGCAATAATGTCAAATTTCAGTCATCTTCACGTGCACACAGAGTACAGCCTCTTGGATGGGGCTTGCAGGATAAAAGAGATGTGTTCACTGGCACGAAGGATGGGTATGGACTCGGTCGCCATAACCGATCATGGCAACATGTATGGAGTCGTGAGCTTCTATGAGGCTTGCCAAGAGGTTGGACTCCGCCCGATTATTGGGTGTGAGGTCTATGTGGCGCGCGATTCAATGCATGTCAAGAATCAGGGGACTAGGGACGAGCCTTACCATTTGGTTCTTCTTGCTGAGACATACGAAGGCTACAGGAACCTCATGAAGATCGTGTCTATAGGCTTCCTAGAAGGTTTCTACTACCGACCTAGGGTGGATGTTGAAACACTAGCCAGATATTCAGAAGGCCTAATCGCTTTGACCGCGTGCCTTGGTGGTGAAGTGCCCACCTTGTTGGGGCAAGGTCGAAGGAAAGAAGCTGAGAACAGTCTTTACAGGTACGTAGATATCTTTGGAGAAGACAGCGTTTTCATTGAAATCCAAAGAAATGGCGTCAAAGGTCAAGAAGAGGTGAATAGGCAACTCATAGAACTATCTATGAAGCACCGAATTCCTGTAGTTGCCACAAACGATTGCCACTATCTCAAAAGAGAAGACGCGCGGTACCATGAGATCTTATTGGCGATACAGACCGGTACGAATGTCGATGACCCTACGAGACTCCGTTTCCCGAGCACTGAGTTTTATTTCAAGTCACCTAGCGAAATGGCGACAGAATTCCAAGATCTGCCTGAAGCCATATTGAATACCGCTGTTATTGCAGATAGATGCAGGGTACAACTAGATTTTTCAACTATCCACCTACCGGAGTACCCTCTTTCAGATGGACACGACCCGTTCTCCCTGCTAGTGCACAAAGCAAAAGAAGGGCTGAAAGAAAGAACACGTGGGCGTGTCGATGAACCCAGAGAGGAAAGGCTTGAGTATGAGCTCAGTATCATTCAAAGGATGGGTTACTCATCATATTTCCTGGTTGTGGCCGATTTTGTTGATTACGCAAAGAGCCAAGGTATCGCGGTCGGTCCGGGTCGTGGTTCCGCGGCCGGAAGTCTGGTGGCGTACGCCCTTGGGATCACCGGGATAGATCCGGTGGAACATGACCTGGTGTTTGAGAGATTTCTCAACCCTGAAAGAGTAAGTATGCCAGACATAGACATTGATTTTCAGGATGATCGCAGGGACGAAGTAATTGCCTATGTCAGAGAAAAATACGGGGACGACAAAGTTGCCCAGATAATTACATTTGGAAGTATGGCCGCAAGGGCTGCAATAAGGGATGTGGGCAGAGCGCTCAATATGCCTTACGGCGAGGTCGACAGGATAGCCAAGATGATTCCTCCGCAGATAGGCATCACTATATCAAAGGCGGTCGATAGCGTTCCTGACATTAGGAAAGCCATGGAACAACAATCGGTAAGAGACCTGATCGAAATTGCCTCTAAGCTGGAGGGCATGCCGAGGCATTCATCGGTGCACGCTGCGGGAGTGGTCATTGGCAAAGGTCCGCTGTGGGACTATACGCCTTTGGCGAAAAGCCAAGAAGGGGTTGTTACCACCCAGTACCCCATGGACGACTTGGAAAAACTAGGTATCCTGAAGATGGATTTTTTGGGCCTCAGGACTCTTACTGTGATTCAAAGGGCAGTCGATCTTGTAAACCAGAAGGTGACGGCGGAGAAAGAAGAAGAGAGCGTCGAAGAGATGGCCATGGAAAGTGGCTTCTTTGACATCGAATCTATACCGCTCAACGATCCCGCCACATATAAACTTCTTTCAAATGGGGAGACTCTGGGTGTCTTTCAACTGGAATCGTCGTGGGTTAGGGACTTTCTTAAGGAAATGCAGCCTGCTGAGTTTAGTGACATAGTAGACGCAGTTGCGCTTTGCAGACCGGGGCCTATGGAGCAAATCCCAGAATACATAAGAGGGAAGCAGGGCAACCCAAGATATCCTCATCCGGCTCTTGAGCCTGTTCTTAAGGATACATATGGCGTCTTGGTCTATCAGGAGCAAATTCTCAAGATTGCCAATCAGATTGCGGGACTAAGTTTGGGTGAGGCAGACGTCCTGCGGCGTGCCGTAGGAAAGAAGGATAGAAGGTTGCTTTTGGAGATGGAAGACAAGTTCATAAGTGGCGCGGTAGGAAGAGGGCTATCCCAAAACGACGCGAAAGGTATATGGGAACTTATCATGAAGTTTGCAAACTATGGTTTCAACAAGAACCATGCAGCACCATATGCTTTGGTAGCCTATAGAACTGCCTATCTCAAGGCCAACTATCCTAGTGAGTTCATGGCTGCGCTTCTTTCATCTGTGAAAGGAGTCCAAAGCAAGGTCGGTTTGTACTTGGAGGAAGCGAAACGGTTGGGAATCGGGATAAAAGGGCCGAGTGTAAACAACAGCATGGTCGAGTTTTCGGTTGAGGACGGAAATATAAGGTACGGTCTGTCGGGTATAAAGAACATAGGAGACTCTTTAGCTGAGGAAATCGTTAGGGAGAGAGTTATGCATGGGAAGTACTCGTCAGTAGAGTCATTTTCCTTCCGTATAGGCAAAGGGCTAACTAGAAAGGCCTTGGAGAGTCTCATCCAGTGCGGCGCATTTGATGAGATCGGGACGAGGTACGAGAATCTTAGCAAGGTGGATGCAGCCCTAACGAATAGGGGCAGGCAGCCTGACCTTCAGATGTCGCTTTTTGGAGAACAGGGCTCTCTTTTTGAGAACAAAGTAGATGCCCCTGTAGTATCATCTGGCACTGCACTGCCCTATCAGCCATCCTTGTTTGGCGATACTGGAACTATGGAAGATATGGAAGGCGCAGGGGATGAAATGGCGGCTAGGCGGTTTTCGGAGGATAAAGAAGTACCGCTCGAAGTGAGGCTAGCTTGGGAAAGGGAATTACTGGGAATGTACTTCTCAGGTCATCCTCTCGATAAGTATAGGGAAGCTCTCAGCCGGTTCACGACACCGCTTGGAGATCTTTCGGAAGCAAGTGAAGGGGCTCAAGTTACCGTAGGTGGAAGGGTTTCGGAAGTGAAACGGGTAATAACAAGGTCAGGAGAGGAGATGGCTTTTGTTACAGTTGAAGACGAATACGATAGCATCGAGGTAGTAGTGTTCCCGAGGCTTTGGCAGACTGCGTGTAGGTTCGTCCAAAAAGACAAGGTGGTGACAGTGACCGGGAGCATAGAGGAACAAGAAGACATTCGGAGAATACTGGCTAGGGAATGTTCTGAACTGAGTATAAAAGGAGATAGGCAGACTTAACGCAGCTGGATCAAGAGTTGTACTGAAGGGAGGGAAGCCCTGATAATTCGTTTCCTTCATTTTGAGGACGAATGGGCCTGCATGTGTGGACAGTTGTTTACATTGCGTCAGGTTGGGAAGAAGCTGAACGTATGAAGAGCAGGTTGGCAAGAGAAGGGCTCCTGGTTACGCTCAGGACTTATAGTTCGGAGGATAGGAAGTCAACAAGGTACGTTGAGGTTCTTGTGCCTCGTTTGGAGGCCAGGGAAGCTCACTCTATAATCATGCAGTTTGTGGGAACGGTAAAAACATGATCATGACATCTTGTGGGTGTACGTGTGGATTCATCTCTGTACTGCTGGCATACATATGTTAGGTGAGTAATGTTATGAATATGCGTAGGAGCAAAATAGTATGTACAATAGGACCCTCATGTAGCGATGAGGAGATCCTATTCAAGATGATACGAGCAGGAATGGACGTCGCTAGGTTCAACTTTTCTCATGGTACCTGTGAGGAACACGGTCTGAACATGGAAAAGGTGAGACGTGCGTCTCTGCGCGCAGGTAGAAGAGTTGGCCTGATGTTGGATACCAGGGGCCCTGAGATACGTTTAGGGGCCTTTGAAGATGGTGGGGTTTTCCTACAACAAGGGAAGTACATGATCTTGACGACCGAAGACGTGCTTGGGACCTCTGAGATATGCTCTGTTTCTTTCAAGGGCATTTGCGACGTTCTGAGCCCTTCCTCGACTATCTTGCTCGATGACGGGAATATCGAGTTGGAAGTTTGCGAGATCTCAGAAGAGAGTGTAACTGCTAGGATCCTAAACAGCGGATTCATATCTGACAGGAAAAAAGTTTCCATCCCGGGTTCAACCATAAAGGGCCTTCCTGCTGTAAGCGAAACTGACAAAGAGGACATTATATTCGGCACTCAGCACGGGATCGATTTTGTAGCGGCTTCATTTATCAGATCTGCGGATGACGTTACAGATGTGAGACGTGTCTTGGAAGAAGCGGGGTCGACGGCAAGAGTCATTGCTAAGATTGAGTCGGCCCAGGGAGTTTTGGCGTTGCGAGAAATACTAAGAACTGCGGATGGCCTCATGGTAGCCAGAGGCGACCTTGGAGTTGAGTATCCTCCTGAAGATATTCCGGTTCTTCAGAAAAAAATGATAGCTGAGTGCAACAAGATTGGCAAACCGGTAATCACTGCTACACAGATGCTTGAGTCTATGATAGAAAAACCGAGACCCACAAGGGCAGAAGCATCAGATGTCGCCAATGCGATCATAGATGGCACAGATGCTGTTATGCTCTCAGGGGAAACGGCATACGGTAAGCACCCTCTTGAATCCGTGGAGTTTATGGCCAAGATTGCTGTGAAGGCCGACGAATTTCTCGATAGCAGCGTCTTTTTTTCAAGGATTAGTGGAATGTCCGCTAATGTGACCGAATCTGTTAGCCGATCTGTGGTATCTTCTGCTTTGGATCTTGGAGCGTCTGCCATAATTACTCCAACCGAGTCAGGTTACACGGCTAGGATGGTCTCAAGGTTTCGTCCCAAAACCCCCATATTTGCGGTTAGTCCGCATGATGAGACCTGCGGTTGGCTTTCATGTGTATGGGGAGTAGAAACCGTTTTGGGGCCGAGCCTCTCAGGTCCGCCAAAGGAAGGTGCCACAAGAGATTACGAAGATATATCTGACATGGCTATAGATGTCCTTCGGAAGAACGGGCATATTTCGAGCGGCGACTTATGTGTTGTTACGAAAGGAATACCAATGGGAATTCCTGGGACAACCAACGTCATGGAAGTGCGGATTGTCGGAGACGTTGTGCTGAAAGGTTCTGGTATTGGGCAGACCTCAGTTTGGGGAGAAGTGGTTGTAGCTGTATCCGCCGAAGAAGCTGTTGCCAACACACGTCCCAACTGTATCTTGGTGGTGCCCTCTGTAGATAAATCATTTATACCTGCTTTGGAACGTGCCTCTGCCTTGATAGTTGAGCAAGGTGGACTTACCTCTGATGGTGCCATTTTTGCCCTCCAACTGGGTATTCCTGCCGTTGTTGGGGTTTCTGGCGCTACTTCGATGGTAAAGAGCGGTGATATAGTTACTGTTGACGGGGTCAGGGGCTTAGTCTATGCAGGCGTGGCTAAGGTGAAGTAGACTTATGGTGATGTGGTGTATGCATAGTGGAACCTATTTATGTTATATTATTACCTGAAGATGAAGGGGAGTAGCTTCTCGCCCGTAATTGGTGAGTACAGTTCAAAATAGGCGAGTGGCACCTGTCGTCAGCACGGCGAAAGCCCGGCAGGCCTTGGAAGTGAGACCTTTATCCTACAATGGTGGGATAAAGGTCTTTTGTTTATCCCTTAAACAATTGAGGAGGAATTTTCATGGATGGTTTGCTTTACGGTCTTCTTGCCATGACTTGGCAGCAGGGTGTGATGATTGGCGTCGGTCTCGTCTTGATTTACCTTGCAATTGTAAAGCAGTATGAGCCTGTTTTGCTTCTTCCAATAGGATTCGGGGCTATCATATCGAATATACCAGGTTCTTCCGCAGTCGGTCCCGGAGGGTTCCTGAGCATACTTTACGAAGCAGGGATTGTTACTGAGCTCTTTCCTATCCTGATCTTCATTGGGGTCGGGGCCATGATCGATTTTGAGCCCCTGCTCCAACAGCCTACGATGCTCTTTTTTGGGGCTGCCGCCCAGCTAGGCATATTTCTTACCATGGCTTTGGCTGGATTGGCTGGTTTTACGCTTAAAGAATGTGCTGCTATCGGGATCATAGGTGCTGCAGATGGCCCAACCTCGATTTACGTGGCCACCAAGTTTGCTCGCAATCTGTTAGGGCCAATTTCTGTAGCAGCTTATTCATACATGGCTCTCGTGCCAATAATACAACCGCCGGTGATAAGAGCTCTTACTACCTCTGAGGAACGTAGGATCAAGATGGCGGTAACCGGCGCAAAACCGGTATCTAAGACTGTTAAGGTGCTCTTTCCAATAGTAATTACACTGATTGCGGGCTTCATCGCCCCAATTAGTCTGGCTCTTGTTGGGTCTTTAATGTTCGGCAACCTTCTCAGAGAAGCAGGAGTAGTAGATAGGCTATCCAAAGCTGCGCAAAACGAGCTAAGCAACGTAGTTACCTTGCTTCTAGGAATAACCATTGGTTCTACCATGATTGCCTCCGAGTTTCTTACGCCTCAAACCATCCTTATAATCTGTATGGGGCTCGTTGCATTCATTCTAGACACTGCAGGCGGCGTCATTTTCGCAAAGGTCCTTAATTTGTTTCTGAAGAACAAGATAAACCCAATGATAGGAGCTTGCGGAATATCAGCATTTCCCATGTCCGCAAGGACCATACACAAGATGGCACAAGAAGAAGACCCCAGCAACTTCATACTGATGCAGGCTGTCGGAGCAAACGTAGCAGGGCAGATCGCATCAGTCATTGCAGGCGCTCTCATTCTTTCACTCGTGAAGTAAGCAGGGGGTCGGTTCTCGTGCTTCACAATGCCGGGCGCTTTTTGATGAAATTGGGGAGGGATTATGATGAGTGTATTGCAGGAAACGTTGCGAATAACCTGGATATCCATGGCGACCATATTTGCAACTATGGCTGTTATCTACTGTGCCATTAAAGGGTTAATGAGACTAGACAACAAGTAGCCGGACATGCCACGCGGGCGTGCTCTATAGGTTACAACATGAAAAAGGTATGATAAGCGCAAGGCAGGCACATTTGGTTCTATCAGGGGGCGCATGTTGTGTACACTATATGGACGATCCTGGTTGTTCTTCTAATTGTGGCTGTTCCTGTTATCGAACTTGCAATTCTCATTGGAGTTGGTGCAAGAATTGGAACGTGGTGGACCATATTACTTGTGTTAGGCACAGCGGTATTAGGGGGATTGCTTCTGGCGCTATACGGTCGTGAACTAATCGCGGAGGCCAGCGAGGAGATTTCAAAAGGCCGCTTCCCTGGCAGCAAAGTAATTGATGGTTTAATGACCGTGGTAGGTGCGGTTTTGCTCATTATCCCTGGTTTCTTAACAGATATATTAGGGATTATTCTGCTTGTACCGCTAACAAGGCTAGCAGTTAGGAACAAGGTGCAGCGCTGGCTAGAGCGGTACGTATACATCGATCTTTGATGGTAGTGGCGCTAGGGACCGACAAGTATTTCTACTTGTCTAGACGGCTACTTTTCACACTTTGGTTATGTACGGCATGTGTGCGCCTACGGTATGATATCCCAAATTGCTCTGAGGAACCTCCATGGGACTGACTCTACTTCCATATCAAAAATGTCAGCGTTGCTAAGGAGTGAATGCTGACCTGTGAATCATCTGAGTGACGCTAGGCGAAAGAGTGAAGTCTGCTTGAGTATACTCGTCTAAGTAGACAAAAATGGTGCCGAGGGCGGGAGTCGAACCCGCACGGGGGGCTACCCCACGCGATTTTGAGTCGCGCATGACTGCCAATTCCATCACCCCGGCACTAGCACTAACATTCTAGCATGGGTTGTTTGGCTCTACAAGACGAAGTTTGATACCTTTTGCTTCCTTGACCTATAGATTCTGCGCCATATTCGGTACCGCTAAGGCCTTGTATGCGCAGGCATGAGGCAACTTGACACCAAAGCCGCCATTGTACTTTGCGGCTACACCCGTGGAAAGGCGAGGACGCAAAGCAGCGGACAAAAACAAAAACCGGAAGCAGAGCCCCCGGTTTTTCTGACGGTTTCAAACTATAATCCTAGAAGCGTTTCAACTTCATCTTCGTGGTGCATTTCTTCACCCATAATGTGACGTACAAGATGGAACGTGGTCGGGTCTTTCACTTTCGTCTGAAGGAACTTCATGAGGTCTGCATACACACCTATTGCCCCTTGCTCTGCAACGTGAACACCCTTGAGTATTCCAACGTAGTCTGCTCTATCTTTAGGTATATCTACTTCTGGGTAATTTGCATGTTTTGTTATTGCATCCCAGCTATCTAGGGGTTCCCCTCCGAGCTGGATAATGCGTTCGGCTAATTCTTCGGAGTGCTCTAATTCCTCATTGGCTATTTCCTCGAGTTGCTCAGCTACCGTCTTGGCATGGATCCCTTTAACCAGCATTGCAGCAGTTTTGTAGTAGAAACAGGCAATCAATTCGTCGGCGTAAGCTTTGTTCAGTAATCCAATTAGCTCGTCGACATGTTCCCCCACCAACTCTCTAGTTTTCTCTGCCATTGTTATCGCCTCCCTAAGAATATTTAGAACTTTTACGCAATAATTCTACCGTAGAGTTCCTGTTCTAGCAATATCCTGATGTTAGCCATTCCTTACTTCTCACAAAGACAAGATCAAGATATCCCATTGAGAGCACTGTGTTAACATGGCAATAGGATTTGATTGTTTCTGAAATAGGGGGTCTAAGATGAAGATATATATTACACGGAAGATTCCGGATCCGGCTGTTTCACTACTAGAGGAAGTTTTCGAGGTGTCTATGTGGCCCGAGGAGGATTCTTGCGTACCTAGGGATGTGCTCTGTGCAGAATCGAGAGACTCGTTTGGCTTGCTTTCGATGCTAACTGACAAGATAGATGAAGAATTGCTCAAAGAGGCAGAGAATCTGCGCATTGTGTCCAATATGGCAGTAGGATACGACAACATCGATGTTGGAGCCTGTAGCCGACGAGGCATTATTGTCACCAATACTCCTGGGGTGCTTACAGAGGCTACTGCAGACCTTGCGTTTGGTCTTTTGCTGGCCACTGCACGGCGTATTCCTGAAGCGCAGAAATACCTCAGAAGCGGTTTGTGGGAAACATGGTCGCCGATGCTGCTTACAGGGTTAGACGTCTGGGGTTCTACAATAGGTATAGTAGGTATGGGGCGTATAGGGACCGCAGTTGCACGGCGAGCCAAAGGGTTTAACATGCGCATTGTTTACTATTCACGCACCCGGGATCTTGGTGTGGAAGAAGAGCTGGGCGCAGAGTACAGAAGCCTTGACTCCCTCCTAAAAGAGGCTGATTTCGTCACAATGCACTTACCTCTGACGGAGCAAACCAAAGGGCTGATAGGAGAGAAGGAGATTGGCTTGATGAAACGCGAAGCGGTACTTATAAACACTGCACGAGGCGGTATAGTGGATGAAGACGCGCTGGCCAAAGCTTTGCGTGATGGAAAGATATGGGGGGCAGGCCTAGATGTGTTTTCCAGAGAACCTATCTCAGTCGATAGTCCGTTCTTTGGTCTAGATAATGTTGTTCTTTTACCCCATATTGGCAGTGCTACCGTGACAACCAGGACGGAAATGGCTGTTTTGGCGGCTAGGAACGTAAGAGAATACCTTCTATCGGGGATACCTATAACACCAGTAAACCCGGAAGCCTTGAACGAAACCCGAATGTGACTGGTTCGGAAGTGTTTGCACTTCATTGTGAGAAAGTCACAATGATTTTTGTTCTTCTATTCAATGCAAATGCATCGATGAATCAGTTAGTCTAAGAGGTAGGACATGCTCGACAATGCACTGCTTAAGGCTGATATCCAGATCCCAGAAGGTACGAAAATGCACGAATTGGAAAACTCAGTATATGTATTTTGATGCTCGAACTATACAGGATATCCTCGATTATCGGCGAATTCTACAAAGAGCAACAAGTGTGAGAGTGACCTTTGTGAGAACGGAAAGTTGGATTGCAGATAGATCATACATATGAAAGGGGGCGTCAATCTTTGGATTCTTCAGAAATGAGGATCAAGGATCACCCAATCCTTGACTTTGAAGAGAAGGAAAAAGTCAAGTTCTATTGGGAAGGTGAGGAACTCTGGGGATATGAAGGGGAACCAATAGCAAGCGCTCTTCATGCGGCAGGCATCAAGGTTCTACATGAAAGCATAAAGCGGAGCCACCCACGTGGCTTTTTTTGTGCTATAGGGAACTGTTCTTCGTGCCTGGTAATTGTTGACGGGGTTCCTAACGTAAGAGCTTGCACCGAAAAACTGAGGGCGGGCATGCATGTGCAAATGCAAAAAGGCGTAGGCCCTGCCCCGTCAATTAAGGAGTGACTCTATTGAAAACAACGGAGCTTGCAATTATTGGAGCGGGTCCTGCAGGTATCTGCGCCGCCCTGGAAGCTGCCTCGTACGGGGTCGAAGTCACCCTTATAGATAGAGGCGATACGCCGGGTGGTCAGCTAGTTAAGCAGACGCATAAGTTCTTCGGGTGGCATGAGAAAAGCGCCGGGACTAGGGGTGTAGTTATCGCGCACAACCTTGCAGAAAACGCACAGAAAGATCCAAATGTGCATTTTGTAGGTTCAACAGAAGCCCTGGGGCATTACAGGGATGATGATACGCTTCTTCTCGAGACTCCCGAAGGTGTAAAAGGCCTGAAACCCGAAAGACTACTGGTAGCAACAGGAGCTTCTGAGAAGATGCTTCTTTTCCCAGGAAATCACTTGCCAGGTGTATACGGAGCAGGGGCAGTGCAGACATTGATGAACGTTCATGGAGTAAGGCCTGGCCAATCGGTTCTGATGATAGGTTCTGGCAATATTGGTCTAATAGTAAGTTACCAGCTAGCCCAAGCGGGTGTTCACGTAGAAGCACTGGTTGAAGCTCTACCCCAGATAGGCGGGTATGCCGTACATGCTTCTAAGATAAGGCGCCTTGGGATTCCTATTCTCACCGGGTACAGCATTAAGGAAGCGTATGGCGAGCGATGCGTGGAAGGGGCTGTCGTTTGGCAAATCGATAACAAATGGCAAGGAATCCCTGGTACTGAAAAGGACCTAAAAGTTGATGTAATATGCCTGGCGACAGGACTTTCACCTTTATGTGAGTTCCTGTGGCAGGCCGGAGCCGAAATGACCTATATTGCAGCATTAGGCGGTTTTGTGCCGGTCTACGACGAGAACATGGAGACGACTCTCAGTGGAGTATATGTAGCAGGTGACGTCGCAAGCATAGAAGAGGCCTCTACAGCGATGGCCGAAGGATATCTGGCAGGTTTGGCCATAGCCCATAGCCTAGGGAAGATATCGGATAGCCATTTCGACGCCAAGCGTCAGGAATATGTGAAGGAACTAGAGCAACTGAGAGCGGGCCCGACGAGCAAGAAGATTGTTGAAGGTCTCGCCGTTCTTAGGGACGAAATTGGAAAGAGGGTGAGCGCGTGATGGATAATGCCTTTCTAAGTACAGGTATCCCCTCTATGGAACAGATTGAATCTGTAGTACCGTCCAAGGCTCGCAGAGAGAAAGGTCCGTTTGTCGTTATAGAGTGCTTTCAGGAGATACCATGCGATCCTTGTTATCATAGCTGTAGATTTGGCGCTATCTGTGAATTCGAGGCCATAAACGATATCCCAAAGGTAGACTGGGATAAGTGTACTGGTTGCGGTATCTGTGTCGCTGCTTGTCCCGGACTGGCAATTTTCGTGGTCGATGAGACTTTCAGCGACAAAGAGTGTTTGGTGGCAATCCCTTACGAGTTCTTGCCACTGCCCGAAAAAGGCGAGAAAGTGTTGCTGCTCTCAAGACAGGGAGCAGAAGTTGGAGAAGGGGAGATTCATAGGGTGATTCCAGGTAGAAAGCCTGCCGGGACCACAGTGGTCTGGGTAAAGGCTCCTAAGGAACTGTCGATGGAAGTAAGGAATATTAGGCTAACCAGGGAGGGTGGGGCGAGCCGTGAGTAGGAACGAAGATGACATTATCGTATGCAGGTGTGAAGATGTTACTTTGGGAGAGATACGCAAAGTCATAAGGGAAGGCGCGACCACCCTTGACGAAGTCAAACGCATAACCAGAGCTGGAATGGGCCCTTGCCAGGGGCGCACATGTAGGCTGTTGGTAGCGGGAGAAATTGCCAAATTCCTCGGGAAGCCAGTTTCTGAAGTGCTTCAGTCAACATACAGACCTCCTTTCAAACCCGTAAAAATGGGAGATCTTGCCGAAATCTGCGAAGCTGATGAGGACTGTTGTGGGTCTGATTGTGGCTGCAAATCGGAGAAGGAGGGGGTCAGCCAATGAGAGGTTCAGCAGATGCTGTAGTTATAGGTGGAGGAGTCTCAGGAGCTTCTATAGCCTACAATCTCATGAAGCAAGGTGTAGGCAATGTGGTTTTGTGCGAAAAAGACACATTTGCGAACGGATCTACGGGACGTTGCGGGGCTGGGGTTAGGGAACAGTGGGGCGCGGAAGCGAACGTAAGGATATGCAAAGCAGCCATAGACATATTTGAAAACCTTCAGGAAGAACTGGAATATGAGTACGATATCGAGTTCGTCCAGAAAGGTTACCTGATGATGGCCTACACAGAAAAAGAGTGGAGCCAGTTTCAGAAGAACGTAGAGGTCCAGCACAAACTGGGGGTTAACTCTCGGGTCTGCACGCCTGAGGAGGCAAAAGAGATCGTACCTGTTCTCAATACAGACGGCATGCTAGGAGCGACATACAACGCTCGAGACGGCCATGCAAACCCTTTCCACACGACAAACGCTTACCTTAAGGCTTTTGAACGGTTAGGGGGAGAAGTCAACGATTTTACCGAGGTCATAGACATTGAGAAGTCTGGCGCTAAGGTGACTAAGGTAAAGACCAATCGCGGAGATATATCTACGCCCGTGGTCGTCAATGCCGCGGGGCCTTGGGCTGGTCCGGTTGCGGCCATGGTTGGAGTGGCCCTTCCGGTGTACACAGAGCGGCACCAGATCTTGGTTACAGAGGCAGTCGGGCGTCTTTTTGACCCTATGCTTATGTCTTTCTCCCTGGGGATCTATTGTCAACAGACTCCTCACGGTTCTTTGGTTATGGGTATTGGCGATCCGAACGAGCCCAAGGGCTATGACATCGGCCAGTCTTGGCAGTTTCTCAAGAAGATGTCAGATATAATGTGCAAACTAGTTCCCCCTCTTAAAGGTATACGTGTTGTTCGACAGTGGGCTGGACTTTATACGATCACGCCTGATGCACATCCAATTCTGGGCACTGTTCCTGGAGTTGAAGGATACTATCAAGCGGTTGGTTTCAGCGGGCACGGGTTCATGCTGTCTCCCATAGTCGGTAGATTGCTTTCTGAGATGATCGTTGGCAAGGAGCCGTCTATCGACATCAGTGACTTGGATCTTGGACGTTTTGAAAGGGGCGAATTGCGAGTAGAGCCCTCGGTTGTGTAGTATGCTCATACTTGCATGAGATATATGAAGCATGGACGCGGGGAGTGAGGGACCCGCGTCTTCTGCCAATATCCAGGCTCGGCAAGGTTTGCATGACTTGGGGGTCTATGGCAGCAGAATTTGGTGTGTTTCTGGATTATGAGGATATCTTGATACAAAAGAGAGGAAGGTGATTCCATGTGTTTGAGCACCGGTGGAGCGATTTGTTATCTTCGCTAAAGGCTTCTGGTCTGAGAGGTATCGCCATCATGCCTGGTCCCAATATGTTCTACTTGACGGGTCTGTCAATGGGGCTGTCGGAAAGGCCAACTCTGCTCGTACTAGTTGAGGAAGGAAAAGCATCCTTCATAATGCCGAGATTGGAAAGTCAGAAAGGCCATATGGTTTCTGAGAGCATGAAAGAGCATAACGTTCCAGTGGATTTTGAAGTTTTTTCGTACACAGATGAGGAAGGTCCGGCAGAGGTGTTCAAAGCGGCACTTACATCTTTGTCTGGCACATGGGCGCTTGAGTTCCGCAGTCTCCGACTTCTGGAGTATTCGCTGATGAAGGGAGTCCTGGGGGATTTCCCGTGGGTAGATGCGTCTGACATCATGAAGGAACTCAGGATGGTTAAGGATGAAAGTGAGATCAAAAGCATGCAAGAAGCTGCACGACTTGCTGATATTGGGGTAGGTATTGCTAAGGAACTATTGGCGCCCGGGAAAATAGCTAGCGAGATAGTTGTTGAGATAGAAAGGCAACTAAAGCTCCAAGGAGCTCGAGCAGTGAGTATGTCTTTGGCCACCGGAGCAAATACTGCAATTCCGCACGCAGGTACAAGCACTGATGTTATCTGTGATGGGGATTTGGCCTGGCTCGATCTTTGTGTTAATGTTGATGGTTATTGGTCCGATATAACCAGAACGTATGCCATAGGGCAGATTTCTGATGAACTGAAGAATGTCTATAAGGTGGTCATCGAGGCACAAGAAGAGGCGAGGCTCAATGCTAGACCAGGCATGAGCGGGGCCGATGTAGATGCGTTGGCTAGACAAGTAATAGCTTCGCATGGCTATGGTGAGCAGTTTATCCACAGAACAGGTCATGGACTCGGACTCGAGATCCATGAAGACCCATATATAGTGGCGTCAAACAATACTCCCCTGCCAATAGGTAGTACTTTTACTATCGAGCCCGGCATATACTTGCCTGGCAGAGGCGGAGTGCGTATCGAGGACGACGTGTTGTTGACCCCATCCGGCCTCAAGTCGCTTACAAACTACCGCAGAGATCTTCTCACATAGTTTATCTAAGCATGGATTGGGCCTGCCCTGGTACCTAGCGAGGGTAGGCCTAGTAAACATCGCATCCGTATGCATTCGCGTAGCTGGTTTCACACGTCTGAAAGAGGAAATATCTAAGTTTCGTCAAAACTAATATAGAAGGCTTTATGTAAGGATATAGACGACACGAATGTGCCACGTGTTTATTGCGGGGTGATTGTATACGCGATGGAGATGCAAATCTTGGTTGATGACTTGGCCAAGCTAATCAAGAGGCCTATCACACTTGAGGATATTAACGGAAATCTAATAGCTTATTCAGCTCATGAACACCCGGTAGACCAGGTCAGAGTGGAAACGCTTCTCAGAAAAGGGGCTTCAAAAGGCACTATCGAAGCTCTCAAGAATCACGGGGTCTACAAGGAGATTGACTCGTCCAGAGGAGTAGTCCGTGTGGACGCTATTCCTGAGATTGGGTTTACTTCAAGAATAGCTATTGCCATACGTTGCGGTCGCAGTATCCTAGGTTATCTATGGGTGAAAGATGATGACCGTGACGTGTTGCCTCAAGACGAAGCGGCCATAATACAGACTGCAAGAATGATCGCTAGGAGTTTTCCGAAAGACGATTTGGAACCGGAGATCTCTGAATCTGAAACGCGAGCGCTTGCTTTGGAACTCATTTCTTCCTCAGGCAAGACTGAACTGGGCGAACTGAAGGAAAGATGCAAGCAGACGACTTCTGTATCCCCATTTCAGGTGTTGGTCTTACGCCATCGTTCTCCTCGAGCACCGGCATCTACTCGAAGTGTGTTGGAGAACGCGGAGAGTTTTGTTGAGAAAAACCAGATAAATGCAATATGCTGTGACCACAAAGAGGAAGTTGTAATTGTTGTGTTCGGCGAGCCATGGCACAGCGTTAGACAAATCGGTTCAAGTTTGGGCAGGTTCTTGAGCGCCAATGGTTTTCGGGAATTCTTGGGTATTGGTGGTTCCTTCATCGATATCTCAAGTGTACAGAAGAGCTATCAACAGGCACGCGAAGCGATAGATCGTGGGAGCAAGTTTCATTCTGGAGAAGACTCCCTCTTTTTCGACTATGGGCAAGTATCCCTTCATGATCTTATTGGATGCATGGCGACCTGCAAGGAACGTGGCAGCTATGGGCGAGAATTGGTTGAACAGGTTGCGCTCTATGACCGAATTAATGGTACAGACTTCTTAAAGACCCTCGAGGTTGTACTTGATTTCGGTGGAAAAAGGAAGGATGCGGCTAGCTATCTGAACATACATCCCAACACTTTGGATTATCGTATGCGAAGGCTCAATGAAGTGCTTCAGTGCTCACTAGACGATCCTAGTGTGAGATTAGCTGTTCATTTGTGGATAAAGGCAATAGGGTATTCGGGTGATATGTCAAACGATGGCGATGGTAAGGGCAAGTAAAGCCGGTGTCGAATCGACGTCATTGTTTTCATCTCATCAGTTTTATTGTTCTGCGACGCAAGGATTTTCTGCTGAGTTTGTCGAACTACAAATAGACGGGTGTCTGTCGGAATAAAGGTAAGAAGGAGTGAATCGTTAAGATGAGTGAGATTATCAAGGATTTTGAACAACTCAGGATGATGCAAGAGAACTTATTCCACGAGTTTAGTTCACTGGCTAAGCAGATAGATGACTTGATGTGGTACCAGAAAGTAGGAGACATAGCTAACGTTGACAAAGTAACATATATTGGTCCGCCTCCTGCAAATCCGTTGCCTCAGCCCCCACAGGACCGGGGTAACCCGTTGAAGATCCCTGCCTATACTTTCGTACCTAAGACTGCCGAACCTGGAAAGAAGTACCCGCTCTTGGTGTTTGTGCACGGCGGTGTGCATGCTAATTTCTCCACTGGCTGTGTGAATGTGATTAGGGAGCTTTTATCTCAGGGTTACATCATAATAGCTCCTGAGTACAGAGGTAGTACAGGTTACGGACAGCAGTTCTACCAGTATATAGACTACGGTGGTTTGGAAAACGAAGATGTTTGGGAAGGTAGAAACTGGATGGTAAGTACCAGCCCCTTGGTTGACCCAGATAGGGTAGGCATTATGGGATGGAGTCACGGTGGAATGATAACTTTGATGAATCTCTTCAATCATCCCGAAGGATACAAAGTGGGGTATGCAGGTGTTCCTGTGAGCGACATAGTGGCAAGGATGGGGTACAAGACTGAGGGCTACAGACAGATTTTCTCAGCAGATTACCATATTGGCAAAACAGCCTATGAGGATGTCAACGAATATAGACGCAGATCCCCTGCCTGGAATGCTGAAAAACTCAAGACCCCGCTGCTCATACACACTACGACAAATGACGAAGACGTGAACGTACTTGAGGTAGAGCATCTAATTAAGTCGCTAACGGCCTATGGGAAAGATTTTGAATACAAGATCTATGACAACGCCCCTGGAGGACATGTCTTCAATCGTATCGATACTGAGCTGGCAAGGGAATCAAGAAAGGAAATCTATGCATTTCTGGCGAAGTACTTGGACCCACCTGCGCCAATTGCTTAGGCTAGTAGGATACTGATTGAACGGAAAGTAGGACAAAACTAAGAGGAAACGGCGTCCTATTTTGGCTCGCCACTTCCTCTTAGGTGTTTCATCAGTGCTGGTCTATACGCAGTTTGCCGCCTGTTGCGAAATCTTCTTTCTTCATATCCCTCATGATTACGGTCACCGCTTCGGGCTTTACCCCAAGAGATCTTACCACCGCGTCTGTTACTTCTTTCGCCAGTGCTCTCTTCTGCTCAACCGTCCTGCCTTCAATTAGTTCGATCT
>Ga0255342_1002195_pt1 | contig 25031 bp, 30 predicted proteins | sample wastewater_treat_3_FD_192416 | JGI IMG/M metagenome (GOLD analysis project Ga0255342, IMG submission 192416) | Wastewater microbial communities from Lulu Island WWTP, Vancouver, Canada - plant14 | ecosystem: Engineered > WWTP > Wastewater > Unclassified | place: Canada: Vancouver, British...
TAATACGCCGCTGGACGCAATGAGGACTCTGACCGCTCATATTGGGCTCGTCCTCTCTTCCGATGTAGGAGGCACGGCATATCTTTCGCTTTTCGTAGCGGGCGGAATACTGCTTTTTGTCAGCATAACTGCAAATATGCTTTTTCGTCTTGTGAGGAGGAAATCGCTGTGACGAGGGTCAGACTTCTTCGGTTTCTTGCCTTTTTATCTGCCTTCTTTGTCATTGGTTCTTTTATGATGCTGATTGGATTTCTTCTCTACCATGGTACGCCTGTTCTTGATGCGAGCCTATTCTTCGGGGAGACTGACCCGATCGATGCAATAACCGGTGCGCGCCCTGTCTGGGATGGCATATGGCCGGCTTTTGCCGGAACTTTGTATCTTATAGCTCTGACAATGGCTGTTTCTTTGATCCCCGGGACAGGGTGCGGGATATACCTTGCCCGCTACGCAAAGGGAAAAAAGAAAGAGATGCTTTCTATGGCTGTGGACCTGCTGGCAAGCGTCCCTTCCATCGTTATGGGCCTTTTTGGGTTTGTGCTTATCCTCCTGCTCAGACGAACTTTTGCGCCTGACGCGACCACATGCATCAGCCTTGCCGCATTCTGTCTTGCGTTGCTTGTGATGCCGGCGCTTGTCGTAACCACAAGGACATCGATAGAAAGCCTTCCGGAGTCTCTTGTAATTACAGGAACAGCACTTGGATTTACCGAACACCAGCTGCTTCGCCATATTCTTGTCCCTGCGGCAGGAAAGGGGATTCTTGGCGGGATCATGCTGGCGATGGGACGGGCAGCGGAAGATACCGCAGTTATCATGCTGACGGGGGTAGTAGTCAATTCCGGACTGCCTGCAGGGCTCGGTTCAAAGTTCGAAGCCCTACCTTTTCTCATTTTCTATACTGCCGCTCAGTATGTCGATCAGAATGAGCTTCTCAGAGGTTTCGGAGCTGCGATGGTCCTTCTCGTCCTTTCTGCGGGACTCCTTTATGCTGCATCCAGGCTTCAACGAACGATGGAAAAACGCTGGAGGGGAGCAAAATAATGGGTCTCTGTGCAGAAATTCAGAATCTATCAGTTTCATTTCACGGCAGAAAAGCTGTCAGCGGAATAAATGCGGCATTGCCGTCAGACGGCATAACGGTTCTTATCGGACGCTCCGGTTCCGGGAAGACGACTTTTTTAAGGGCTTTGAACAGGCTCAATGAGACTTTTGAGGGATACGAAGGGTCGGGAAGCATACGTTTGCTTCTTGGAGGTGAAATGAAGGACATCTGCTCTTCAGGAACATTGAACCTGACTGAATTGCGGAGAAAGGTCGGGATGGTCTTCCAGACACCCAATCCTCTTCCGTTGAGCATACGAAGGAACATCATGCTGCCGCTGGAACTCATGTTGGGATCCGGGGGATCAGAGGCTGACGAAAAAATGGAAACGGCACTCAAGACAACAGGGTTATGGAATGAAGTCAGAGACAGGCTTGATACGCCTGCAAACAGACTGTCCGGTGGGCAGCAGCAAAGACTCTGTCTTGCGAGGGCTCTTGCCCTTGAACCGGAGATGCTGCTTCTTGATGAACCCACAGCTTCTCTGGACAAGAGGTCTGCTGAGCAGATCGAGGACCATCTGCTGTTCCTTAAAGACAGATATTCCATCGTTATGGTATCTCACAGCGTAAGACAGGCACTTAAGCTAGGAAGCTACTTTGTACTGCTTAAAAATGGCACTGTTGCAGCTTCATTCTTTAAAGAGGAGCTTCCGGAAGGGAAAGATGCTGAAAAAGCACTGACCGACCTTCTTTAATGACTTGCTGACAGTTCCTTGTAAATCTATCTCGAGATCACATTTTTAAGGGGATATACGAAATGCACGATATCGGACCAATTTTTGAAATGATGAGAAATGAAGTTGCAATGGGTCCCATCCACATAAAGGAGATAAGCGAGAAAGGCATTCCCATTATAGGAACCTATTGTACTTACACACCCTGGGAGCTGATCAATGCAGCCGGCGGGATCCCTGTTTCGCTGTGCAGTACAAGTGAAAAACCGATAGGTGAGGCAGAGAAGCACCTTCCCAGAAACCTCTGTCCGCTCATCAAGTCCAGCTATGGCCACGCACTTACAGATACCTGCCCTTACTTTCATTTTTGTGACATGGTCCTCGGTGAGACGACCTGCGACGGCAAAAAAAAGATGTATGAGTATCTGCGAGAAATAAAGGAAACTTATGTAATGCAGCTGCCGCAGACAGTGAACGGTTTGAACAGCATGAAGATGTGGAAGGATGAGATCCTGCTTCTCAAAGATTTTCTTGAATCAAAATTCAATGTGGAGATCACCGGCGAAAAACTTTCTGCCTCCATTAAACAGCGCAATGAGATACACAGTACGATGATGGGATTTTACTCTCTTGCCTCCCTCCCATCGCCGGTCCTTACGGGCAAGGAGATCATGCTGGGATCTGATTACCTTAAGTTTTCCTTTGATTACGAAAGGACAATGGAAGTAATAAGAGATCTGACTCTAAAGCTTAAAGAAAACTATGCTTCGGGAGAAAGGCGGATCGATCCTTCTGCAAAACGTATCCTGATAACCGGATGTCCAATGGGAAAGTCGCTTGAAAAGATCGTAGACGCTATCGAATCGAAGGAAAACGGGGGAGTCGTAGTCGGATTTGAGAACTGCGGAAATCTTAAATGCTCTTCATCTTTGGTTGACGAGTATTCAGATCCTATAGACGCTATAGCTGACAAGTATCTCAATATTCCATGCTCGGTAATGTCACCCAACTCAAAAAGACTTGAACTTATCAAAAAATACGTAAAGGAATACAGGGCAGACGGCGTCATAGATGTCATTCTCCAGGCTTGCCACACATACGCAGTAGAAACCCGCTCAGTACGCGAATTCCTTAATAGATCGGGCATCCCTTATATGGCTGTGGAGACCGATTATTCTCAGGGCGATACAGGCCAGCTTGCCACAAGATTTGGCGCTTTTATAGAGATGCTCTGATGTATACCGCAGGAATAGACATAGGGTCATCGAATATAAAAGCCGCGATCTGGAACGGTTCCTCTTTTGAAGTATGGAGTCAGCCTACCGGGTGGGATATCAGCGAAACATCGGAGGCCGTGATCCAGGTCCTTTTGGACAGATCTTCCCTGAAAATGGAAGATCTGCACCAAGTTGTTGCTACCGGTTACGGAAGAAAGATGTGCCGTTTTGCCGGAAGATCTGTGACCGAGATAACCTGTCACGCTGCGGGAGCCTTTCATTTGGTCAAGGATGCGGAGACTGTTCTGGATATCGGCGGACAGGACGTAAAGGTAATAAGGCTGGACATCGAGGGTAAAGTTACAGATTTCCTGATGAACGACAAGTGTGCCGCCGGTACGGGACGATTCATCAGCAATATGGCAGTTCTGCTGGGTTACAGTCTTAAAGATTTTTCGGATATACCTGCGGAAACTGAGATCAGTAAAATATCTAGCATGTGTACAGTTTTTGCCGAATCAGAGGTGATAAGCCTCCTTTCCGGGGGAGTGGCAAAAGAGAGCATTGCACTTGGGCTCCTTGATTCGATCGCGTCAAGAGCAGCAGGGATGGTCATTCGCATTTCAGACAGAGGACCTGTGGTACTTACAGGCGGTCCTGCACTCAACAAAAGGCTTGCCACGCTTATTTCGAAGCACCTGGGTCGGCCTGTCCTCACCTCGGAACTGGCGCAGTTCTCCGGTGCTATAGGTGCTGCACTGATAGCAGCGGAATAAAGGAAACGTTCAAGAAGGGAGGCGGTCCGATGGTCGTAAAGGGATTTTGACAGAATAAAACGAACCTTCCGCACGTTGTGCGGTTTAGCGTCGGACATCCTTCACTTATTACCCTACCTCTGAAAGGTGAATTTTCTTTATTTTCAGGGGACGGGGGCAAAGGGACTTATCTGTTAAATATCCCATGAATAATTTGTATTACTGCGCTGTTTTCTGTTTGACCGCAACCTGATGAAAAAATTAAGGAGTGAATGTTTTGAACAAGATAAGATTCTCGGTAATGGTTCTTGCAGTATCGCTTATGATCGCCTTGCTTGCACTTCCCTCGGTGGCCCAGGAATACGTAAACATAGGAACTGGACCCACAGGCGGGACGTACTATCCTGTAGGTTCAGGTATAGCAAAAATTTGGAGCGACAACGTACCGGACCTAAAGGCTACGGCACAGGCCAGCGGAGGTACCCGCAACAACATCCAGCTCATGGAAGCCGGTGACGCGGAAGTAATCTTTGCGGACGGCCTTTACTATGACGCATACAACGGCCTGGCAAGCTATATCGGCCAACCGAAGAAATTCATCCGCGCTCTTGTACCTCTTTATCCTGAGGCGGTGCATATCGTTGTCCTCAAAGGAAGCGGAATTAAAAGCATCCAGGACCTTAAGGGCAAAAAAGTATCAGTCGGAGCTGTAGGCGGCAGTGTATCCCTTACAGCGGAGACCCTTTTTAAACATGCAGGGCTTGACCCGAAAAAAGATATGAAGCTGGAATATCTCGGACATGCAGAGTCTGTCAATGCTTTTATGGATAAGAACATTGATGCAGCAGTTACAGTTGGAGCCATTGGGATCGCAAGCGTTGTCGAACCGATGACGCTTGGGATAGTTGAACTTATTGACGTATCGAATGATCTTGTCGAAAAAATGATCAAGACTACACCATATTTTGCAAAAATGACTATCCCAGCGGGAAGCTATAAGGGTCAGGAAAAAGATGTTAAAACCTTCAGCAGCCCCAATATCCTTGCAGTACACGAAAAAATTGGAGAAAGTACAGCTTATATGATGACCAAAACGCTTTTCCAAAACAAAAACGACCTGGTAGTTATCAGCGCAAGGATGGCTGCAATGGACGCGGCAAAAATAAAGGACATCAAGATCCCTCTTCATCCGGGTGCGATAAGATATTACAAGGAGATAGGGCTCATAAAGTAACGGCACTCATTTTGCAAATAGAATTTAGGTATATGTTCATTAAGGATATTCCTATACATATTCGCGGGAACCGGACCAATATCCGGTTCCCGCGAATATAGTTTTTGTCGTCGGATCAGCCCTGGATCGCCTGACCAATCTCCCTTTTCTTTGCGTTTTTATATACGGCTGCTGCAGTCGTCAGACCTACAAGCGACATCCCTACCGTCTTGAAGAAATTGCTTTTTCCCTTATAGGGAGGTGTTACAGACCCTCCCAGCAGGGTACTTATCTTGTGTACCTGTTCAGGCTTGAGCAGGCCTTCTTTTATCGGCTGGCTGAGGTCTCCGCTCTCTTCCATGGCGTACTCCAGATCGGCGTATACTGTATCAACAACGTTCCATAGCGCAGCTGGGTATTCTCTTATAGAAGGAGAGTAAGAACTCACTCCTACAAAGCATTTATCCGCCAGAAGGACAGGGGCTGAGGAGGGCGTATGCGGCGGTCGCACCTATACCAGCAACTGGTCTGAACAGCATGTCGGATTCGGATGCGGTCTTGGCACATTTGGCCTTTCCACAAGCCTTATTACAAAATACGGCTCTGCCGGAAGGCTTGGATGCCTTGTCACAACACTGAAACTGCCGGTGACAGAACGCGGCATACTGATGTCTATCGGTACTGCAGCAAGTGCAGAGCCTGCATAAGAAGATGCCCCGCAAAAGCTGTGAGCATCTCAGGAGGAAAGGATCATGCGGCCTGTTCGGCATTTATCAATAAAACAAAGGTAATGTCCCCCCGAGACTTAGATGCGGAAAGTGCCAGGCCGGCGTCCCGTGCCAAAACAGAATTCCAAATTTGTAACATACCTAAAAACCGGACCTGTACCAAGAATTATATTTATCCGATACATGAAAGCGGGGGAGCATTTAATGTTCAGGGATATGAGAAGGATCAACCAGTTGTTGTCAAAGGAAGATACTGATGCAATTATGAATAGATGCACCAACGGGGTCCTGGCATGCTGCGGGGATGACGATTACCCTTACGCAGTCCCCGTGAGCTTTGTCTGTCACAGCGAAAATATTAATTTTCATTTAGCGAAATCAGGACACAAGATAGACGCCATAGAGAAAAACCCGAAAGTATCTTTTGCTGTCATTGACGAGGATAGGATCGTAAGCAAGGAATACACACCATATTTTATAAGCGCAATTGCCTTCGGCAGGGCAAGGATGGTTGAGGGAGACGAAAGGCTTGAAGCTTTCCAGGCTCTTGTTGAAAAATATTCAGGGGATCAGCCGGAGGAGTCCAAAGACAAGGAAATAAAAGGATGTACAAACGCATGCATAATTGCTATTGATTTTGACCACATCACAGGCAAATAGGTCATTGAATTCGTAAGGGCAGAAATGGGATAAGCCGCCTAATTGAAAAACAAGACAGCCCGGCATCAGGCTCAGTTCTTCAGAGGAACACCCTGTGTGTTGGATGGTCATTTTTTTTATTGATTTTGTTTGGTGACGTCGGCCTTAAGATTCCAGACTCTAAGACTTAATAATTAAATGTATATTATTGACAAATATATGTTATGATAGCCATAGATGCTGGCATTTATAATATAATAACCATAATTTCCTAATTTGCCTGTATATTTTAAGAATCAATTTAATGTCACAGATCACACAAGGAGGTCTTTGAGATGAAAGTCCCATTCTGCACCTGTGTTGACCATCAATGCCGCTGCAATCCCATAAATCACCCGCACGGCTGCACTCCGTGCATCGCGAAGTGCCTTGCCGAAAAGGAGATACCTGTCTGCTTCTATCGTAAAATTGACCCCAACATGGACAGGAAGCAGGATTACACGTTCAAGGGCTTTGCCAGATTCGTGACCGACCACGAAGAGAAGTCCCAAAAGTAACAGACATCTTCTCACTTCCAAAGCGCACCGGACAAAAATGGACAGTCTGAAAAGGCTGTTCATTTTTTTATTAACAAAATATCGTCGTTGGATATAAAATATGCCAAGCAACCAAAGAAAGGTGGTGTAAGTTTTGATTAGACTTAGATTTTTATTATTGATCATCCTCACATTCACACTGCAGGCCCCTGCGTTTTCCTGTACGACTACGATAGCGGGCAAGAACGCGACTGCGGACGGTTCCGTTATGGTTTCGCATTCCGACGACGGGCTCAGTGACGCAAGCCTTGTTTTCGTGCCGGCGATGGACCATGCGCCCGGATCGATGCGGCCTGTCTTTTATTCAAATGAATCACTCGGATTCAAGCCTGAATGGGGAGGCACCCAGACTCACAGGCTGATCACCAGGGGAAGGGGCCCGGTCTATGACAAAAAGGGACTGCCCGCCTCTATCCCGCTCGGATTTATCCCGCAGGTCGCCCACACCTACGCCTACTTTGACGCGAATTACGGAATAATGAACGAACACCAGCTGACGATAGGCGAGTGCACGGACCTGGCAAAAGTACACCCGGAACCGGAGCCCGGAAAAAGAATATTCTATTCATCTGAACTTTCAAGAGTTGCATTGGAGAGAACAAAGACTTCCCGGGAAGCCGTAAAACTGATGGGCGGGTTGATCGAGACCTACGGATATTACGGAACAGGTGAGACCCTTCTCGTCGGTGATCCGAATGAAGGCTGGGTCATGGAGATGGCCGGCTGCGATATGGACGGGTCCGGAGGCGTATGGGTAGCCCAAAGGGTCCCGGATGACAAGATATTCGTCGCGGCAAACCAGTTCCGCATAAGGGAGATAGATCCGAACAGCCCGGACATAATGTTCTCAAAGAACATATTTGAGATCGCCGAGAAAAAGGGATGGTGGAAGCCGTCCGACGGAAAGCTCGATTTTGCTAAGGTCTACGGAGACGGGGAATTCCACCACCCATACTATTCGCTCAGGCGTGTATGGAGGGCGATGTCGCTCCTTGCCCCGTCGCTCGGACTTTCACCGTGGGCAGAGGACGCGTTCACAAAGGATTACCCTTTTGCGGTCAAACCGGACAAAAAGGTCACCGTTGAAGATATCGCCGCCATACACAGGGACAACTACGATGGCACGGAGTTCGATCTCACCGTGGGTCTGGCTGCCGGACCGTTCGGAAACCCGACGAGATATGAGGGCAACGCCGAGTCCGTCGCGGACTCCGAGGGAAAACTTACAACGCTTGTGGGTGAATTTGAGAGGCCGCTCGATATTTATCGCTGCGTATATTCCTACGTTGCCCAGTCCCGCAGCTGGCTGCCCGATGAGGTCGGAGGAGTCCTCTGGTTCGGCCCCGACAGGCCCTCTACGAACGCACTGCTGCCTTTCTACTGCGGGATGGCGGACCTTCCGAAGGAGATCCAGCAGGCAAACATACTGGACCTGAGGATGGACAGCGTATGGTCGGCCTTCAACTTCGTGGCGAATTACTGCACGATAAAGTGGTCGTATATGATAAAGGACATAAGGGAAGTCAGGGAAGAGGTTGAAAAGAGGGCCTTCGCCGTGCAGGATCTTCTTGAGACCAATGCCGTGGAGCTGCTGAAGAAGGGCAGAGTGGCAGAGGCAAGAAAAATGCTGACCGTATACTGCAGCGAAAATACCGTGGAAGTGCTCGATGCATGGCACAAGCTGGCAGAAAGGCTCTATGTCAAGTATAATGACGGATACCTGAACACAGCCGAAGAGATAGGACAGCCTCTTTTCTATCCTTCCTGGTGGCTGGAAAAAGTCGGTTACGGAAACGGACCTACCGATTACCGCAAGAAAAAATAATATCTTCATAATCGTCTGGAGGTGAAATGTATGCCGGTGATCAAGATCGATTGTTCCGCTATGGAAGTCGAAAAGAAGGAGCAGCTGATAAAGTCTCTCACACAGACAGCCAGCAGCATAATGGGCATCCCAGAGGCCGCCTATGTGGTCCTCATCAATGAAATGTGCAAGGACAACATAGGGGTGGGGGGAGAGATGCTGTCAAAGAAACAGCACTGAAGAACGCCTTCTGTCTATTTATCGTAAATCACGGACATCCCGAAAACTCCGGGGTGTCCGTTTTTATCATTTCAGACTTTAGATCGCTAAAGCTCACAGGCTGAGTGTAATTTTTTAACATGGATCACTTTATGTTATACTACTAAGATATTCAGGCATAACAGGGGAGATGAGAATGCAAGTTAAAGGGGGAATAAGATAATGGCAGATGCAAAGATCAAACCTTTCAGATTTATGGAGTCCGCAGTCCTGCTCCTTGCGACGGGGATAAGGGCACAGACGCTCCGTGAGTTGTATGCAGGCCTTAAACAGGTAGATGACAGTTCGATCTACTTCCATTTCTGGGGGCGTATGGTCAGGCCCCACATTTCTGAGTCGGAATTCAACAACGACTTCGCCTCATGGATAAACAGCAGTCTCAGGGATTTCAAACTCGCAGAAGCTTTGGGGGCCATAAACCCGGTCAAATTCCAAAACTTCGACGATATACGCAATGTTATTCTGGATATCCTTGACAAAAGGCTGGAAAACGATGATTTCCTAAGCTGGAAGAAAGCAGACCGTGACTTCCATTTCATCGCATGTAAAAAATTGGTCTTCGACACGGGGACTGAGGCTGCCTCCCTTGAAGAATTTCCCGATGCCGTGAGAAACTGCAGCAGAGAGAGCTTCTTCTACCATTTCATTGACGGCAGGAGGCGTTCTCCCGAATGCAAGGATGATTTTACGTTATGGCTTGAGCAGTTCCCCGAAGAGTCCGCGTCTTTGAGGAAGAGGCTCAAAAATGTCGATTCCTACCTCTTTTCCCTCTCTGAACTCAAGGCACAGGTCTTATCGATAATCGACGACTGGAAGGCCGGCAAAGGGGGCATGATGTGATGTCTGAGATGCTGAATAAATATGCCGAGATCATAGGGTCCGCCGCGATGGACAGCCTCGTCAGGGTCGCTGACAGGCTGAAGGGCAAAAAGATAGTCCATGTCAATTCCACAAGATCAGGCGGAGGAGTGGCCGAGATCCTTTCTTCGATGATACCCCTGTCCAAAGAGCTTGGTCTTGATGTTTCGTGGGAAGTGATCGAGGGCGACGAATCATTTTTCAACTGCACGAAGATGATGCACAACACCCTTCAGGGCATGCCGGGGGTGCTGTCTGACCGTCAGAAGGAGACTTACCTTGATACCGTCCGCAGGAACGCGGAGAAGCTCAAGGATATCCTGGGGGATGCCGATTATGTGTTTATTCACGATCCTCAACCCGCTGCGCTGATCCACAGTTTCCCGAAAAGGAAGGGGAAGTGGGTCTGGAGATGCCATATAGATGTAAGTGCTCCCAACAAAAGCGTCTGGAAGTTTATCAAAGAACAGGTATCCGCTTACGACGCCTCGGTCTTCTCCCTGCCCGACTTTGCCCAGAAGCTGCCTCACCCGCAGTTCCTCATCACACCGAGCATCGATCCCCTCTCGGAGAAGAATATCCCGCTCGAAAGGGACGAGATCGAAAAAACTTATAATGATCTGGGCATCCCCATGGATAAGCCGATCGTGCTTCAGGTATCGAGGTTTGACAAATTTAAGGACCCCCTGGGTGTCATAGAGAGCTACCGGATAATAAAGGAACATATGGACATCAGACTAGTAATGGCGGGAGGAGAAGCCGACGACGATCCTGAGGCACTCGAGATACTGAGGGAAGTCGAGGACGCCGCAAAAGGAGACCCCGATATATCGATCCTCATGCTTCCTTCCGACTCGCACAGGACGATCAACGCACTTCAATCGGGCGCCGATGTGGTAATGCAGAAATCGATCCGCGAAGGCTTCGGCCTTACCGTTACGGAAGCAATGTGGAAAAACAAGGCTGTCATAGGCGGCAATGTCGGCGGGATAAGACTCCAGGTCATAAACAGATTCAACGGTTTCAGGGTAAGGACGCCGGAGGGTGCGGCCATAAGGACGCGATACCTGCTTTCACACCCATGGAAAAGGGAGAGGATGGGGAAAAACGCCAGGGAATATGTCCTGGAGAATTTCCTTATCACCGGACATTTGAAAAGATACATTACGATGCTCATCTCTCTTGATCTGAAAGAAGGGCCGTGGGAGAGATGGTTCTGAAGCCGCCCAGGCTCACACCAGAAGAGTATGTGCATTTCTTTTCAGCATACGACCGTGTCTCGCCGCTGCTGATCAGTGATTATGACGGAACTCTAGCCCCTTTCAGAAAGGAGAGGGAGAAGGCTGTTCCCGGGGCGCAGACTCAGGATCTTCTTGGTGCGATCTGTGACGCCGGCGGAGAAGTGATCCTCGTCTCGGGAAGGTGCGCAGAGGAAGTCCGGCAGCTTGTATCTCTTCCTGTGGAGATATGGGGGTGCCACGGCATGGAAAGACTCGGCCCCGACGGCCTTTTGGAGAGGGCGGAGGTGTCGCCCGAAGCGCTGAGTAAAATGAATGAATTCTCCTGGCTTTTCGGGGATTTTCCGAATAGGTCTGTCGAGGTCAAGTATTCGGGGATAGCTCTTCACTGGCGCGAGAACAGAGAAACTGCCGACCGTTACGCCGAATTTTCGCGCGATATAACCAATGCTGCAACTGAAGCAGGCCTGAGGATCCTTCCTTTCGACGGAGGGATTGAATTCATGATGCCTGATTTTTCAAAGGGAAACGCTCTGCGCAGGATATGCAGCGAGCATCCGTATTCATCCCCCATATGCTATATGGGGGATGACATGACGGATGAAGACGCATTTGTCGCCGTAAGGGAAAGGGAGGCGGGGGTGGCCATCCTTGTCTTCAGCAAACTTCGCGAAAGCCATGCGAACGTATCGATACACAACAGCGAAGTAAACACATTCCTGGAGTTCTGGCTGCATAGGATGGCGAAGAAAGGGAATGGTACCGATGAAAGATAATAAAGGCCGGTTCCTTGTCGTGTCCAACAGACTTCCTGTGACGATGACCAGCAATGACAACAAATGGGAGGCAAAATCCTCCTCCGGAGGACTGGTGAACGCACTGGATCCCGTACTCAAGAACAGGGGGGGATTCTGGGTCGGATGGCCGGGCACATGCGAAGAGGTCAAAATGTCCGTCCTGAAAGAAATACTCGGTCCTATATCAAAGAAGAACGGATACAGATTCATGCCGGTACTGCTTACCAAAAAAGATATAGAAGAATACTATCACGGTTTCTCAAACTCCGTCCTGTGGCCGCTCTTTCATGATTTTCAGTCAAGGTGCGATTTTCTGCCCGAATACTGGGAGGGATATATCAGAGCAAACGAAAAATTTGCCAAAGTCGTTCACGGACATGCCTCGGAAAACGATTTTATCTGGGTCAACGACTATCAGCTTATTCCGCTGGGATCTATGCTTCTGAATAAAAACCCCGACCTGAGGTCGTCTTTCTTCCTGCACATCCCCTTCCCAAGCCTGGACGTTTTCATGAAGCTTCCCTGGAGGAAGGAGATCCTTTACCAGCTGACATGCTACTCTCTCGTCTGCTTCCAGACTCAGAGAGACAGGAGAAATTTCATAGAATGCGTAAGGGTCTTCTACCCGGGCGCGACAGTCTACGGCAGAGGACATGTCATCAAGGTCAGGATAGACGACAGGGCATTTCTTGCAGGCAGCATGCCTATCAGCATCGACTATAGGCGTTATTCGTCATTGGGCAGTTCAGGTCCTGTTGTAAAAAGAGCAAAACAGATCAAAGATGAGATATATACTGAAAAGATGATGATCGGAGTCGACCGTCTCGACTATTCTAAGGGAATACCGCAGAAGCTGAAAGGGTTTGACAAGTGTCTTCAGGAACACCCCGAACTCAGAGAAAAATTAACGCTCTTCCAGCTCGTTATCCCAAGCAGAGATACGATCAACGAGTACAGGGAGCTCAGGAACGAGATAGAACTGCTGATAAGCGAGATAAACGGCAAATATTCGACCACAAGGTGGACGCCGGTGATCTGGCGCCACGGGTCGCTTCCGGAAACCGAACTTTACGCCGCATACCGTGCGGCAGACATCGCTATCGTGACTTCGCTCAAAGATGGGATGAACCTGGTGTGCAAGGAATACTGTGCAAGCAAGGGAAGAAAAGGGGGAGTCCTTATCCTGAGCGAGTTTACGGGAGCTGCCATACAGCTTTCCAAAGGGGCAGTCCTGGTCAACCCCTATGACGTTTGCGACGTCTCTGAATCTATTTACAGGGCATTTATGATGGATGAAGAAGAGCAAAAAGCAAGAATGAAGTCAATGAGGGAAGCGATAAGGAGGCAGGATGTATTCTGGTGGGTCGATAATTTTCTGAGAGCCGCAGCGGGCAAGAAACTCGGAGATTTCCCGGAACAGGATCTTCCCTCCCTCTGGCCCGGTCTTTTTAAGATCAAACAAAAATATAACGCCGGGAAGCCTTCATAGGTCCCCGGCGTTATATTCAGCGCATCTCTGATCGTTACACGAGGTTTACGAGCTTTGCCTTAACTCCGTGTACCTCGTTCAGCTTCTTGTTGAGCTCTTCGGCGAGATCTTCGCCGCAGCAAAGCTGAAGGATAAGTATCCCGGACGGCGAGCAGGTATTGTCGCAGGTCTGGTCGTGGAGGCCGAGCCTTGTTTTGATATGGCATCCGTACTCGGTCAGTATTTTTTGTACCTCAACGGCGGTCGTCTCTCTCTGTTCGATCTTTACAGCCATTATCTGGAAACAATTCATGAAAAGATCCCTCCCGATATCCATAAGTTTGTATAATGTATGTGACGTATCTATGATAGCAGAATCAGAGGATCATGCCTGTTAACAGTATCGGACAGAAATGATCAAAATTTATCAAAATACTGACTTTCACATATTGCGTCGGAACATGCGCAGATAAACGCAAAACGGGAGATCTCCCTCGGTTTTATAAACCCTTGACGACTTGACAGCGACGGAGTATTCGTTATAATGTCTCTCGTGCTTCGGCAGAGGCAGTGTGAGGCGTGCGCCTGTAGCTCAGCCGGATAGAGCAACTGCCTTCTAAGCAGTGGGCCGGGGGTTCGAGTCCCTTCAGGCGCGCCACTTATTGAAAATTTAATAGTAAAAATGGTGAGCATAGCTCAATTGGTTAGAGCACTGGACTGTGGCTCCAGAGGTTGCGGGTTCAATTCCCGTTGCTCACCCCACTTTTTTGTAGTGGATCGTTAGCTCAACTGGCAGAGCACCTGACTCTTAATCAGGGGGTTACAGGTTCGATTCCTGTACGATCCACCATTCTTTTTTTTAAATACCGTTTCTGCAGCTTTCTGCGTGGATCGTTAGCTCAACTGGCAGAGCACCTGACTCTTAATCAGGGGGTTACAGGTTCGATTCCTGTACGATCCACCATTCCGTTTATCCCAAACCAAAATAAATATTTTTGTTAAACATCCGCGGGCATCGGTTGCTGTCGTTCTGTCGCGCTTTACATCGCGGATCAGTCTTGTTATCCTCTGATCACAGCTGCGGACGATGACTGCTTTACGAAATCACAGGGAAGGGCCGGTGCATTATGGAAATACAGAAGGGGAACGGCAGGTTTTACATCAGCTCCGACGAAGGCGGCGAGGAAGCCGAGATAGTATTTGTCAGCCAAAGCAAAGACGTCATATCGATCGAGAGGACCTTCGTGCCCGAGGCCATGAGAGGCCGCAATATTGCAGGACAGCTGCTGCAGAAGGTCGTCGAGATGGCGCGCGCGGAAGGGCTCAAAATATACCCGGAATGCCCATACGCCCAAAAGGTGTTGACAAGAGGAGACGAATACAAGGACGTGCTCTGGACGAACGATTGACCGCTTCGGCCGGCCTGTCCGACAAAAGATACGGGCAAAGCAGAGGGACTATGAGCGGCATTTCTTTATTGCGCTTTGAATAAAAGCAGGGTAAAATCTACCCTGTTCTGAACGCCGTTGGAATGCGAGAGTGGCGGAATTGGCAGACGCGCGGGACTTAGGATCCCGTGTCCATGACGTAGGGGTTCAAGTCCCCTCTCTCGCACCATCTTTTATTTACCTCCCAGCAGCATCTCCCCTATAATTGAGATATCCGTCCGTCCTGAAGATGTATGAGTCCACAGAAAAGGAGCGGTCTGCATGAGCATTGAAATAAAACGTATATACGACCAGACAGACGCCGGTGACGGCAAACGGATCCTGGTGGACCGGCTGTGGCCCAGAGGGATGACGAAGGAAAGGGCGGCCCTTTACCTCTGGATGAAGGATATAGCCCCCAGCCCGGCTCTTCGGGTCTGGTTCGGAGGCGATCCGAAAAAGTTCGATGAATTTTCACGAAGATACATGGAGGAACTGGATACGGACCCGACAAAACAGGGGGCTGTATCGCAGCTTCTGGAGATCTGCCGGAACGAAAAGCTGACGATTTTGTACGCATCAAGGGAACCTTTGATAAATCATGCGATCATCATAATGAATTATCTGCAGAAAAAACTGGCAGACGGCACCGAGGCAGGACAGGGCAGCCGGACATGAACGGCGATAACATGAAAAACGGAAGCGTGCGTCTCGCATACGCGGCGGCCTTCGGACACACTGTAATTACGGGGCTCTCCTTCATGTTCTCGAAGATAGGGCTGCTCTACAGTACCCCGTGGGACCTGCTCGCATACAGGTTCACCGCGTCTTTTGCCGCACTGATGGTGATGGTCGCCTTCGGATGGATCAGATTCAGCTTCACATGGGAAAGGATAAGAAGGATAGTCCCGCTCTCTCTGTTCTACCCCCTGTCCTTCTTTGCCTTCCAGACCTTCGGCCTTTTGTATCTGACCTCATCCGAGGCAAGCATCATACTTGCCACGATGCCCGTATTCACACTGATACTAGCTTCCTGTTTTTTAAAAGAGAGATCTACGCTGCTTCAGAAATTCTCTGTGTTTCTCTCTGTAGCGGGAGTCGTCTACATCACAGTCAACAAAGGCGCGGAGTTGAATTTTGCAAGCCTCATAGGAGTGGCGATGCTCCTCTGGACGGCCATTTCCTTTTCCATTTACAGCATAATGCTGAAAAAAGTGGCAAGGGACTTTTCCATAATCGAGATCACCTGCATCATGACCGTGATAGGCTTTATCTCCTTCAATGCGATGTCGATCGCAAGACATGTGATAAACGGGACTCTGAGCAGCTTCTTCGTGCCGCTCGCCGAACCGGGATTCATCATCGCCTTCTCATATCTCGGCATACTGTCATCACTGGTGACTTCGCTGCTGACCAATTACACGCTTTCAAAGATCGACGCCTACAAAATGTGTGTCTTCATCAATCTGAACACAGTCATATCCATCATTGCCGGAGTGGTCTTCCTCAAGGAAAATTTCTACTGCTACCACGCGATCGGCTCTGTTATGATAATCAGCGGCGTAGTGGGGACGAATTGTCTGTCCGGAAGGAATATCAAAAAATAAGACCGGACCTGCCGCGCATCCTCTTTTCCTGCTTACAAATATTTACTGTTTCGCCGGGCAGGAGTTTACTCTACTTACATTATCGTTTTATTATTTTCTAATAACAATATCTTTCTTGACAAATATTTCACACAGGATTATTTTATCCGGTGTTGAATTATCGAGTGGAAGATATGGGAAAATCCCATGCTGATCGTCCACGCACTCGCGCTGGCATGTCTGAACATAGGAGCCAACATCAGCTTCGGAAAGATCACGGGCAGCATCGCGGGCGTCGATTCAAACATTGACCACCTTGCGATCTATTCATCCCTTGCAGACATGGGATCTTCCTTCTTCGGAGGAGGTCCGGTCGAGGCAATAATCTCAGGGACGGCTACGGCTCCGAATCCGATCAGATCCTCAGTTATGATGATGCTTATCATGGCCGCGATACTGCTCTTCAAACTTCTCCCGACGATAGGGAAGTATGTCCACAGCGCTTCGATAGCGGGCTTTTTGTTCGTGCTCGGAACATTTGTCACATTCGCCACCAATATCCAGGGAGCCATCGCGTCAGTTCCCGCGGCAAACGGCCCCTTCGGCTTCTCTCCGTGGGGGATGGTCATCGGAGCAACTGTCCTTGTTTCAGCAAAATGGAATCCGTTTTTTGGACTTCTTGCCGGAGTCCTTATCAAGATAATATTTTCACTCTAGGAGAAGATCATGAACGAATATTATGAACTTAAGATATGCGGGCTCGTAAGAAAGCTGAAAAAGGTAAAGGTGGCTCCGGATCTCGTGATCGCGTCCTTCGTGATGCTTGGAGACACACAGCTGATCGAGAAGTGCGCGGATGAGCTTTTTGATAAGATGAAAGATATAAAGGATCTTGACATGCTGGTCTGCCCGGAAGCAAAGGGTATACCGCTAACGCATGCGCTGGCTGTGCGCCTGGGAGTGGATTATGTCGTGGCAAGGAAATCCGTAAAGGGATACATGGAAAATCCTATCACTTCCGAAGTCAAATCGATAACGACAAATGAAAAACAGATCATCGTCATCGACGAGATCGACGCAGCCAGGCTGAACGGGAAAAGCGTCTGCGTAGTGGACGACGTAGTATCCACCGGCGGCTCGCTCCGTTCCCTCGAGGCCGTGCTCGCGAAGACGGGATGCACGGTGATAAGCAAGGCTGCCGTCCTGCTTGAAGAGGGCGGATACAGCGGGGAAGACCTGATCTACATTCAGAAGCTTCCTGTATTCAAAGCCTAGATAATTACCTGACCGACAAGAGGAGGTACCGCTTTTTGACCGAAGCGGTGCCTTTTGTTGTTTGCTCCTTTTGCGTGATGTCTGCTCTGTTTGTGTTATTATTAAAAGTGCAGCTACGATACGCGGAGGATATATCAGTATGAAAAAGTTTTTAAGCGTGATGATCCTGGCAGTCTTTGCCGCCGTTGTTTCATGCCATGGTGCTGAGGCAATGACCGTGGGCGAATTTTATTCGCTGGCGAAAAAACATAAGCACATACAGCCATTTGCGGTGACAGTCCAGAGCGCCTGTGAAACGGGACACTGGACCAGCGAGCTCTGGATCAACGGATACAACGGGGCGGGGCTGAAAGTTTCGAAGGAATGGCTAAGCGCGAACAAGCCCTACATCACAAAAAGCAGCGTTGAGAGCAGCAAAGGAGTCTATGGGCAGGAGACCTCAAAATTCAGAAAATACGGCTCTCCCGAAGAATTTTTACGCGACTATGAAAAAAAAATCCGGGAGGACTATCCCAGATGCGCAAGGAACAGGGATAATATATGGGGTTATTTTGCCGGACTTTACGACGGCAAAAAGGGCAAATGGGCGACAGACCACAAATATTACGACAAACTTACTGTAAAGGCGATCAAGCTTGCCCCCGAAATTTACGGCTCAGAGTGGAAACAAAAACTTATCAGGGACTTCAAGGTCGCATCCAGGCGAAAATCTCTTACAGGCTGGCAGATCGATATCATCCGCAGCGAATTCAAAAAGGCCGGAGTGCTGTAGGAAGGCGCTTTGCGGAAACGAAGCCATGATCTTATATCAAAAAGCAGGTGTATTGAATGATACGCGGGATCGGAATAGACATCTGTGACATCTCAAGAATGCGCAAGGCTGTCTCAAGAGAAGGATTCTGCAGGCGTGTCTTCTCTGAAGGCGAGAGAGCCTATGCGGAATCCAAAGCGGACCCGGCGGCACACTACGCCGCGGCCTTTGCTGCGCGCGAGGCTTTGTCAAAAGCGACCGGTTGGGGGATAGCGGGGCTTGGGCTCAACTCCTGTTCGATCGAAAGGACCCCTTCGGGCCCAAGGTTCGTATTTGACGAGGAGGCGCTTTCAAAGTTCTCAAAAGAGGGGATCGACAACGTCTTCCTCTCTATATCCCATGAAGCCGGCATAGCAGTGGCAGTCGTCATACTGGAGAAAAACCGATAATGATGAGATATTACGATCCCGAAGACATACGGCAGGCCGATGTCCTTGCGACAGAGAAGTACGGCATCCCTTCGCTCGAACTGATGGAAAACGCCGGCACAAATGCCGCAGCGGAAGTATTGAAAAGGTATCCTGACGCACGCAGTATCCTCATCCTTGCCGGTCCCGGCAACAACGGGGGAGACGGTTTCGTTGCAGCAAGATGCTTTCTGGACAAGGGCCTCGACGTAAAACTTATCCTGTCTGCCGATCCCGGCTCTTACAAGGGCGACCCACAGATCAATCTAGACAGGCTGGTCAGATCATATGCCGGGAAATGCACTGTCCAATGTTCGAAAGATCTCACCGACGATGAGATCATCAGTTATGCAGATGACGCCGGCTGCGTGATCGATTCCCTTCTCGGCACGGGTTCAAAGGGGGCCCCGAGGGGGGAGGTCGAACGTCTGATCAGGCTGTGTGAAAATAATAGGGCAGTTGTAGCTTTTGATATTCCAAGCGGAATAGACCCAACAACCGGTAGAATTTACGACCCATGCGTAAAGGCGGACCTGACAGTCACATTCCTCGCGGCAAAAAGGGGGATGTGCTTCTCTCCCGCTTACGAGATGTGCGGGACTGTCGTGACAGCGAGCATCGGGATATCTCCCGACAAGGTCCTTGCCGACAGGAAGAGCATCCTCTCATTCGCGAAAGAGGATATCGTACCTTTGCTTCCCGAACTGCCAAGGGACATCCATAAGGGCAGCAGAGGAGGGGTACTCGTCGTAGGAGGATCCGTGAACTACAGAGGGGCGCCGCTGCTGGCCGGGCTCGGTGCGCTGCGTTCAGGTGCCGGACTTGTCGTCCTCGCGCTGCCCGACTTCATGATCGACGCTGCATCGCTCTTTCTGCCCGAAGCCATATTCGTGCCGCTGAGTACCAAAGGCGATGAAATAATTCCCGGGAGCGCCGCGGATGCTGTTGCGGCGTGGGAGAAAAGGTGCGGAGCCTGTGTCGTGGGTCCCGGCCTCGGCAGGAGCGCTTCAGCCGGATCGGTGGTCGAATGGTTCTGGAAGAACTGGGACAAGCCCCTCCTGGTCGACGGCGACGGCCTCTATTTCCTCTCAGCCGACCGCAGACCTATATACAGGGAAGATGCGGCGCTGACCCCTCACGGCGGAGAGGCCGCAAGGCTGCTTGGCATAACGCCAGAAGAGGTAAATATGTCCAGAACGGAAGCTGCTTCATCCATGCTGAGGATAGCCGGCAGCGTCCTGCTGAAGGGTATGGACACGGTCGTATGTTCCAAAGGCAGGGAGATCACGATAATCAAAGGGGGCTCTCTCTCCCTTTCCGTCCCCGGCTCAGGCGACGTCCTGAGCGGTGCGGCAGGGGCGTTTATGGCATCCGGCATGCCGATCAGCGATGCACTGCTCGCTGCGGCTTCGGCGCACGCGGCGGCCGGAGCGCTGTTGGAAGATAGGCACGGAGTCAGGGGAACACTTGCAAGGGAGATAGCAGATGCACTGCCTTTCACGCTCAGCTGAGAGAATGCGGATCACGACGTCCGGAGAAGAGGAGACCCGGCAGCTCGGAGCTTTACTGGGGAGGCTGGCTTTTCCGGGCCTTACGATACTCCTTCACGGGGGCCTTGGGATGGGCAAGACCGTCCTGACCCAGGGGATAGGCAGTTCGCTCGGTCACCGTGGGATCAAGAGCCCGACCTTCATCCTTGTATCAGAGCACGATGGAGATCTCCCGATGGTACACGCAGACCTCTACAGGCTGGATTCATACGTGGAAGCCGATGCCCTTGATTTTGAAAATTACATAGACAGCGGATGCCTTCTGGTCGTCGAATGGGCTGAAAGATGGCACACCCCGCCGCTGAAGGACACGCTGGACATAACTATAACGAACGGGGAGGACGACGAGAACAGCAGGACGATAACGGTCAGGGCACTGGGAGAGAGAGCCATAGAGATGCTTGGCAGGCTTTCGGACGAAGTTTCGAAAAACATTCGGTAAAAAAGAGGGAGATCATGAAGATCCTGGGAATAGACTGCACGACTAAATTTACAAACGTTGCCGCCGCATCGGACGGTGCCGTACTGGCCGAGGTGAGCCTCGAGCTCGGAAGGAAGCAGTCGTCCCTTTTGCCCCTTATAGTGGAAAGGGTGCTCTCGGAGAGCTCTATGAAGTTATCGGAGCTGGAACTTATAGCCGCTGCAAACGGTCCCGGATACTATACGGGCATAAGGACCGGGATAGCATACTCCGCAGCTCTTGCAAAAGGCCTTGGGATAAACATACTGCCCGTCTCGTCGCTTGAAACGTTCGTACATGACCTCAGGACAGCCGGCATACCGCTTGCCCCGATAATCAAGGCAAGACAAAACTGCATATACTGCGCGCTCTACTTTTCTGACGGAAGAGAGCTCAAGCCGTTTGTATATCCAAAGTTCTGTACGGCTGCGGAATTTGCCGATTTTCTGACGCTCTATCCCGAGACACTGCTGGTGGGGGATGACGTTGCCCTTTTCAAGGAGTTCTCGGTACTTCCGAACAATGTGCTGCCGAGGGCGACAGGACGCCCGGGACAGACTGCTCTGATCGGCGAATACCAGAAGCACCTTTCGATACCCCCTGAAATGATACAGGGAGCTTACCTGCGTGAACCTGACATCGGCCCGACTTCATAGATTTCATAAATATTGATGCTATTGTCAGAATATAAAGAATTTAATCTTTTCCTTGAATAAATGTGAAATCTTTGTCATAATACCCGAGGTTATGCCAATCGATACTATCAATGGTTGACAGACAAATATGATTAGATGTGGGGAAGGAAGGTGGGTTTTTTGGCGAAGAAGTTCGACATCGATGTAATGACCAAATGGTGCAAAGGATGTGGTCTCTGTATCGCTATATGCCCGAAGAAAGTTCTTGAACTGAGCGAGCAGGTTAAGTGTGTTCCTGTCCGCCCCGACGACTGCATTGGCTGCCACCAGTGCGACAACGTCTGCCCTGATATGGCAATAACAATTAAGGAGCGTGACTGACAATGGCCCAGGTTGAATTCTGGCAGGGCAACAAAGCGATAGCCATGGGTGCTATTGCGGCCGGATGCAGATTCTTCGGAGGTTATCCGATAACTCCCTCGACAGAGATCATGGAAGTTATGTCCGAAGAGCTTCCGAGACTCGGCGGTAAATTTGTACAGATGGAAGATGAGATCGGCGGTATCGCAGCTACGATAGGTGCTTCAATTGCTGGCTTGAAAGCAATGACAGGCAGTTCCGGCCCCGGTATCTCCCTTAAGCAGGAACTTCTTGGTTATGCATATATTGCGGAAATTCCTATGGTCCTTGCTGACGTTCAGCGCGGCGGCCCTTCCACAGGACTCCCCACAAAGGTTTCTCAGGCTGACGTGATGCAGGCTAAATGGGGAACTCACGGCGACCACGCAACGATAGCCTATGCCCCCTCTTCAATACAGGAGTGCTACGAGATCACGGTCAAAGCGTTCAACATGGCTGAGCGTTTCCGCCAGCCCGTCCTTGTCATGGCTGACGAGGTCGTTGGACACATGCGTGAAAAGATCGTCATCCCCGAGCCGGGATCATTCGAGATCGTGAACCGCAAGAAGCCCACGGTATGCCCCGACGAATTCGTCCCCTACAAAGCGGACGACGACGACATCCCTCCGATGGCGGCATTCGGTGACGGCTATCGCTGGCATGTAACAGGCCTTACAAGCAACGACTGGGGCTTCCCGACAAACGAAGCCGACGAGATCGACAAGAAGGCAAACCGCATCATCCGCAAGGTCGATCGCTGCCGCGACGAGATCGTCGAATTCAAACAGGAAAGCATGGAAGATGCCGAAATAATGGTCGTTTCCTACGGAAGCGTCTCACGTTCAGCGCTCCGCGCGATCCGCGAACTCCGTCTTGAGGGAGTCAAGGTCGGACATTTCCGCCCCATTACTCTCTGGCCCTTCCCGGACAAGGAGATCGCAGAGATCGCAAAGAGAGTAAAGCACATAATCGTTCCCGAACTCAACGCAGGACAGATGGTCGGAGAGGTAATCAAAGCCGCGGCAGGCAAATGCGAAGTCCATGCCAGGAACCTCATCAACGGCGAGCTTTACAAGCCTGACCAGATCATGTCCTTCATCAAGGAGGTGGCGTAACTATGCCCCGCGAAGATGTAAAGAAACTCCTACGCACGAAATTTATGCCACACATCTGGTGCCCGGGATGCGGACATGGGATCATCATGCACGCAATTCTCCGCGCGCTTGCAGATCTTCAGATACCAAAAGAGAAGATATGCATCTCCTCAGGTATAGGCTGCTCAAGCCGTATGCCCGGATACATCGATGCATGCACGCTCCACACAGCACACGGACGTTCACTCGCCTTTGCGACCGGAGTCAAGCTTGCTAATCCTGAACTCACCATTGTCAACGTAATGGGTGACGGCGACGGCACTGCCATCGGCGGCAACCACTTCATCCACGCCTGCCGCCGCAACATAGGCATCACGGCAGTCGTAATGAACAACAACATCTACGGCATGACGGGCGGCCAGGCCTCCCCGACGACACCGGAAGGCGCATTCGCGGCAACGGCTCCCTACGGTGCGATAGATCCTACATTTGACATCTGCAAACTCGCCGAGGGTGCAGGCGCGACATATGTTGCCCGTGCAACGGTAGCTCAGCCCGCAATGTGCGAGCAGATACTCAAAAAGGCCATCCAGCACCAGAAGAAGGGCTTTGCGGTGGTAGAGCTCGTCACCTTCTGTCACACACAGTTCGGCCGCAAGAACAAGCGCAGCCGTCCGATGGATAACATCAACTATCTTAAGGACAACTCAGTCATGAAGGCCAAGGCCGATACGATGACTGCAGAGGAACTCAAGGGCAAGATCATCATTGGCGAGTTCGTCAATATCGAAGACGCCCGCGAATACACTGAGCGCTATGACGAGATCATCGCCCGCGCGCAGAAGGCATAGGGGGTAACGGATCATGAGCCATCGTTTTGAAATTCGCGTTGCTGGATCCGGCGGACAGGGAGTCATCCTCGCCGCAGTGATCCTTGGTGAGGCTGCAGCACTTTATACGGAAGGCCTCAATTCGGTACAGAGCCAGGCATACGGTCCCGAAGCCCGCGGCGGTGCTTCCAAGTCGGAAGTAGTCTACGATCTTAATGAGATCGACTACCCGAAGGCAGCACATCCCAACCTTCAGGTTATCCTTACTCAGAAGGCAGCCGACCAGTACAGCCACGACTCAGCCAAGGGAGCCACGGTCATCTTCGATGACTTTTTCGTCACGGATCCCCCGAAGCTTGATGCCGATGTCTACCTTCTCCCGATCGTAAAGACCGCAAGGGAAAAGCTCGGCCGTGAACTCGTCGTCAACATGGTCGCACTCGGAACGGCAGCAAAGGTCCTCGAGGAAAAGGGACTTACAAAGCCCGAAGCGATCAGGACAGCCATCCTGGACAGGGTCCCCAAGGGAACCGAGGAGCTCAACTCAAAAGCTTTCCAGTACGGCTATGAAATGATGGCAGAGGCAATGGCCGCAAGGAAGAAGTAGTTAAAGTATCTGCTATAATTTTAAAGGGGGCGGGGAGATTTCCCTGCCCCTTTTTCTATACTGCCTTTTTGGAGGAATAACATGCTTCAGGGTGAAATAAGGAAATTTAAAATTACGGAGATAAACAACGAAGGAGAGGGCATAGTAAGACTCGGAGATGAACGCTTCGTTGTCTTTGTTCCCGATGCGCTTCCTGAAGAAGATGTCACATGCCGTATTGTTCAGGCAAAAAAGAATTACGCTGTCGCAAAGGTCCTTGAGCGCCATAATGACTCATCCAAGAGGATAAAACCGCTTTGCCCGGTTTACGGAAAGTGCGGAGGCTGCCAGCTGCAGCATATAGATTACTCGTCACAGCTTGAATTAAAGAGAAAGACTGTATATGACGCGATCAAAAGGATCGGCGGCATTCCGGATCCCGAAGTCGGCAAATGCATCCCTTCGCCATCGCAGTGGGGCTACAGGAACAAAGCGTCTCTCCCTGTGCAGACCGGTCGAAGAGGGAAGTTTTCGGCCGGTTTTTATAAAAACAGGAGCCACGACATCGTTCCATTTGCGGGCTGTTCCGTTCTGCTTC
>Ga0255342_1002199_pt1 | contig 24989 bp, 23 predicted proteins | sample wastewater_treat_3_FD_192416 | JGI IMG/M metagenome (GOLD analysis project Ga0255342, IMG submission 192416) | Wastewater microbial communities from Lulu Island WWTP, Vancouver, Canada - plant14 | ecosystem: Engineered > WWTP > Wastewater > Unclassified | place: Canada: Vancouver, British...
CTTTTTCTTAAAATTAATATTTATTTAACTTATATATGTTTTTGCATGTTTGGGAAAAGGTGGCTGGTAGCGCAATCGCGGGAGTCGGGTTGTTTATAGTGAGGAAATTTATTCATTCAATCCTATCATTTCATTTCTAATGTGATCCGCGCAACCCGCGTTAATCCGCGTCTAAAAATGTTTTAATCCGTGTATTTCCGCGCAAATCCGCGTCTAATTATTTTATCATCTGCGTTTATCCGCGCCAATCAGTGTCATAAAAATAATCAATCCGTGTTAATCCGCGTTAATCCGCGTCTGTTTATTTCTTACCCGCGTTTATCAGCGCCAATCCGCTTCAAATTATTGTCCATCTGCATTCATCCGCGCTAATCCGCGTCTAACATCACTCATCGCCCCAGATTTGTTTGTTCAACTTCTTTATCTTTTTCTTATCCGGCACAAAGCCCGTTTCCTGGCTATACGTGCCACATTCTTCCACCGGCACATAGCCTTCTTCGCCTTCCCATTTACAGATATATGGATTATATGTGCATTTTGACGGCTGTGAATATATGTTCTCCGGATCCTTTATAAATGCCCTGCAATCTGTACACATATGACGGAACTCACAATCTTTACACACATCAATATCATCCTTCTTTATATGCCACCATTTTTGAAATTCTGGCAGTGCTATAACATCTTCAAGTTTCGTATTGCTAATGTGTCCATAATGATGCTCCATATATGGGCAGTTTTTGATATAGCCGTCTTTATCAATGCACAGCTTACGATTGAGACAGGTATTGAAGTGCTGGGATTCGGTGAACAATGGGATGTTGACAGTAAAATAATCATGTTGAATAAAGCCGCAGCTATTAAATACCTTTTGAGTCGAGTTCAATACTACAGCTGTACAGCATTGGTAAAATTCGTTTCTTAAAGCTGAACTGAAATAAAATCTTCTAAAACGTTTATTTTTATAAACAAATCTTTCCAAAAATTCTAAATTCAAATCATTTGAGAATGCAGAGACAATCTCACATGTTTTAATCGAAGATTTTAAAAGAATGTCAGAAATATTCATTAGTTCATTTTGAGAAGGGCTCTTCTCAAAAAAATGAATTTGAATATCCTGGCAGTTTATCTTGCAAAGAACATCGTGTATACTATTAAAAGAAATTACGTCATAAAATATAATGCTGTTACTTATTGAGCAAGGAGCATCCCATGCTAAACTAATTTTCGGAAACCGAAATAATTTGGGATCATCAATAATAATTCCTAACCCCAATTCTGAAAACTTGTTTAACCATTCTAAAATGATTACATCTACTCCCGAATAATGATTTTCATTAAAAGCTGAAGATGATCCTAAAATCCTACTTTCAATAATTTTTGCTGTGTATGCAGGTATTATGTAGTAATTACCTCTATCCAGATCGTATAATGACGAATTTGAAAAACCGTGAATGATAATGCAATTCCCATAAAAGTTAAACATTTTATTTGTTTTCATTTGAACTAATCTCAAGAAATTTACTAATTGGTTTAAAATAAGAATTTACGATACTAAGTAGAGCCTTGTTCCTTTCAATATAAAACTTGGGATACAGAGGGCCGTTGAAATCCGTTTTAATGTTAAAATCAATAAAACGATAAATATATGGCAAATTAGATATCTGTTTATATTGTTGCTTTGTCATTGTTCATTTTTATTAATGTTAATGCGATTTCTTTATCCAACTGATAGTTGCATCTTTTCCCAACATAATCATATTGTCCAACGGGATTTACCTCTAAGAAAACATATTCGTCATCCGGGGTAACTATCATATCTATAGACCCCGACTCAAGATGCAGTTCTTTCATAAGCAACTTCAGCCTACGAATAATTTCAGTGGGAATATCAATTGGCAAAACCCTTTTTACTTCAAGCCCGGTAACGGTTTTCACATCAAGAATTCTTCCATCTACGCTATCATTATTCCCAGGAATAATTGCAGCTGGATAATACTTGTCAAAAAGAAAAAATATTCTCAATTCATATTTTTTTGGAATATTTGTTTGAAACAATGAGTAATAATACTCTGACACATTTGTGATTACGTTTTCATCGTCGACAGAGAATGTTGATGAGAACGACATATAATTCTCTCCGATTTTTATTGAAAGTCCATTCGTAATACATTTTGAAATATAACAATCTTTGACAGAATTCAAGTTGTTAATTACGTTGGGATCTCTAGTTATTATTGTGTCTGGGATCAATATCCCGTGCTTTTTAGCAGCCATTAATACGGAAAGTTTATTAACATCATACGAACTAGGAAAATTAATATGAGGTTTTCTTTTTAATTGATCAAAAATGAATGAAATAATAGCATCTCGTTCATTTTTCAAATGCTGAATAATTTTTGCATAAATACCCTCACTGACCTCTTCCATTTCTGGTGATGCAAACGGAATACTAAGCCATCCACGTCGAAACCATACGGCTCCAATATCCTCGATGTTTATAAGCTCTCCATTACATTTAAGAAATATTGATTCTTGCAGATTGGTAATTTTCAACAAAACATCTATTTCATCCTCAGTATTAATTCGCACGAATTTCGCATTATATGATACAAGTCATTCAATTACATTGTTTGTTGAATCATCATCCTGATGGGAAAGTATCAAAATCGCTTTCATTTATTTATGTTGCTATATGGCACCTTTTTATTTATATATTACAGGACTTTCATTAAAAGTCAAATTCATTAATTTCCTGCCGGTATTAAACTCATAAATTGATTTTTTATAATAATCCTGATATGATTCAAGAAAAATTTTTCTTCTGTTACGGTTTATTTGTCTCAGAGATTTACCTTTATAATTACCATAAGCAGTAAATTCCGTTCCTTTCTCAGGTTCATTTCCGTACCTCGTGTAGCCTATTGGATAACCATATAGATCTGACCAACCTTCTGCACATTGTCTTCTATAATAAAGGTCCTGATACCATTCCGGATGAAATTCACCGGTCTTTATTTTTTGCAGTAATAGGCTATCATAAATTGTTGTATAATCACGATAACTGTAATGTTGAAGAATGATTGTGTACAAAGGTCTGAAATACGGATTAAAACTGAGCTTCCCGACTTTTTCATCAGGAAATTCATTGCTTAAGTATGATACTAATGATACACAGTTTGCTGAGTCGGCATGCCAGATGGAGTCCATAATTGCAGATTCTTCAATGGTATCTAGCATTGAAAGATAATAGGATCTTATTTTTTGGTCAACGTACAAAAAAGAATCCAAAATCAGTTTTCCATTGGAAAATTCAGGCATATTCAAAAAAGCAGTAGTGTCAACTTTCAAATATCCCGGATATATTTGAATTTTACGGATAAACATATTTTTATAAAGAGCCATTTCATATCCTCTGGATATTAACTCTCTATGTAGCTCATTGATTCTGATTGAATCATTGTTCAGAATAAGACAAACATTGAAATAATTATAAACATCTATTGAAAATGGACATGGAATTTTTTTAAATGCTAGTTCATAATAATTTAAGGCTTTATTGTAATTGCTATCACAAATAGACAATTCGGCTTTATTTATAAGATGATGATATTTTTTCACTGAGTTTTCAGAGGTCTGGCAGGATAGGCTTATGCTTAGACACACCAAAAAGATTACTGTAAAGGTTTTCATATTCGCTTCATTTATTTTAGATTAAAGACTGCCACAATAATTCATTAAATTTATCAAATATATCTTATATCTTATCAACACTGATAATTGTGGCAGTCTAAATTAACTACCGCGGAGATGTATTAGCGTTCACTGGGTATTTAACATTATCACTTGCTAATGTTGTGCCCCAAAGATATGACAGCGTAATTATATTAGGACTATTGGTATCCCATTCAAGTTGATCTGCACTATAACGGCAAACACACCCACATGAAGGATTTGTTGCATTTCCTCCACCTGATGTAGTAACACCCGTTAAATACCCGCCAAGAATATTGTTTATGGCAGAGTCAGACAATTTGCAGCTTATTAAAGCTGAAACATTTTTAACTTTCATAATAAAATATTTTTCCGCCAACTCTCTCTCAGCTTTCCCGCCCGAGGCGGACAGGTCGGAACAGCTGTTTCCGCCTTTCGGCGGAGTTAATTTAATTTTTCCCACTTTCGCTGTATTTCAAATATTTATTCTCATCGCGTATAAATTGTATAACCTGTAACCAGCGATCCCATTTCTTTCAAATGATATTCAGCAATGCTTTTTGCAGTCTGTTCTCTGCTAACAGGTAAAATTTCGCACATAGGAATAAAAATGAATTCTTCATAATGCTGCCATTGCCATATCAGCTTTTGGTGAGTTGTTTCGGTATCCTGTAAAAAAATACGTTTGCGGTTGACATCAAAACGCTGCTTTCCCCGTTCGCTCAGTTGATAGACGATTAAAGTGTCACCAACTGAAAAAATAGTGTGCGACCCATATACCTGAGTGGAATCGAATAAATAATCGTCAACATTTGAAGAGTAATGCCTAGGGTCAATATTCCCGCAACGCACCTCATTTTCAAAAAAAGGATTGAATTTTTTCCGCAATTTGGTGTCATAAAAATTATGCACCAGAATAATTCCAAAATCACCAGGCTCATACCCGTTAAATGAGGCAAAATTGATAGGTCCGTATTTCTTATACAAATCAAGAATGGCGAAAAAGCGTTTACGATCAGATTTTCTCCGAAGAGATTTTTCTTTCTTAAACTTCCCATCTTTCCAAAGAGGGCCATCATGCTGATCATCATAACCCATCTGAATAATTTTCCGGGAAATAATTGAATCGTTAGGATTATAGTGCTGAACAATTTTTACATTTCCATCCAGTTGTGCATCAAGTCTAGCCAACAATTCCGGAGAAATGTAATCGCTAAGTATTTTCATATAAACTTCTTTGGTAATGCTATCCGGAAGAATTTTGAATGAATTCAGGTAAAAATAAAACTTAAATTCATCACTTATACTCAATCCAAACAACCTACTGATGTTTGCTTTGTCGCTTTGCATCATAGACATCATCATTCGAGCATTAGTGTAATAATAAAGAGCCGAATCCGCATTCCCGGCCATCACAAATCGCTCAGCCCGGTACACTGTTTCATAATATTGTTTCACATGGTTCTGCTTGTCGCCGCATTCACAATTACGGATTCGCTGTGCAAATGACACAAATATCAAAATTACAAATAAAATGGTCCAAATAGATTTCATAAAAAGTTAAATTTAAATTTGGCAGCTGCGAAATCACAGCTGCCAAATTTTATTTCGGATTATTAGGATTGGCTGGGGAATCACCATAAGCAAATGTCCCTTTTATTGACCAATAGCCACCACAACCAGAACCATCCGGAGGAATCCATACTTCTGTTATCCTATCAGAAGAAGGAACATGATTATTGAAATCATCTTCTGTGTATGGTGTACAATAAGTAAAACGATATTGTTGCCCTCCTTGAATTTTTTGCATTGAAGAGTTTGACAATGCTATCTGCTTTTCATTAAGTTTTTTTAGCTTCATTTTATTATTATTTTTCCGCCTACTCTCTCTCAGCTTTCCCGCCCGAGGCGGACAGGTCGGAACAGCTGTTTCCGCCTTTCGGCGGAGTTAATTTAATTTTTCCCACTTTCGCAGTTTTTCCAATATTGATTTTTTCGCTGTAACAACAGACTTACTCCATTGAACAATCAATGGTTTTGTTATAAGACTGTATTTGTTATTCGAAAAACCGGCTATCAGATGCCAGGCGCCGATGAAAACCAATGTTTTTAACAATTGTTTTATCGGAGATTGCTGCGTTTATTACTATCTTTGCACGGCATTCAGTTTAATTATTGAATGTTGGTCTAAAACCGGGGCGGGGCGTGCAAACCCTTTCCCGGTTTTTTTATTGCTGTTCCGAAAATCAATTACAGGATTTTTCAGGTCTTTCTCTCTTTTCAGAACTTGTCATTTATGTCTTTAGGTGATGTAATCACCAATCTGTTTACAATGCAAATTACCTCAAGCATTAATGAAAAAATATTTCTCTCTTAAAGAACGATTACCCGCCAAAAGCGAATATTTATTAGACAAACTATTTTAACGTGGCAAATGTAAAAATTGTTTTTTATCATACTTCTTTTTCTTGAAATTAGAATTTTTTAAAGTTAATTCATATGCTATATTATTCATTGGTAAAAACCGTAGAATTAATAAATGATTTATCATTAAGTAATTTCTGCAGACGTTTTTGTTTTAGTCCGTCTTGCACAACATTCATATAATTTAAATTATGTACATCGGTCCCAAGGCATGTTATTATTCCATTTTCTATAAGGCTGACAGCGCGTTTTTGTATTTCGGACCCATAATATCCGCATAAAGAAGGTATATTTAGCTGCATCTCAACGCCGGCAAGACGTAAGTCTTCGAAAGATGAATCATTTACATCCCAATAACCATATCTTTCGGGATGGGCCAAAACAGGAGTATAGCCTTTCATAAGCATTTCCTGCAAAAGATTTTTGTATTTCGGGAATGGCGTAAAAAACGACAATTCAACCAAAACATATTTTTTTTTGCCAAATGATAGTAAGCCTTGCTGTATCTGATTATGAAAACCCTCGTCAATTAAATATTCGGCAGCAGCATATAGCGTAATTTCAGGTATTTCATGCATTGCCTTATTTTGCAAAATATCAAACGAAGACAAAATTATATCGGGCGTGTTGCGATAATATTCAAATTGTACGTGCGGTGTGCAAACAACACTTCTGAACCCGCACAACAACATGACTTTAAGAAGTTCTATTGATTCTTCTAAATTCTTACATCCGTCATCAATACCCTGAATAAAATGAGAATGCAAATCAGTATTTAATACTGAATAATTTTGTTCGGGTATTTTAGATTTAAAAATATTAAGAAAAGACATGTTTTTTGTCTTTATACCATAAAACAGTTTCTTCCAGTCCTTCTTCAACATTTTTCAGAGGCTGATAATCCAATGCTTCTGCAGCTTTTTTAATACTTGCCATGGAATTAAGTATATCGCCTTTTCTTTCAGGCTCATATTTAGCATTTACTGTGGCACCGGTAATAGATTTAATATAGTTGAAGAGGGAATTTACAGAAGTGGATTCTCCGCATCCGATATTATATATATAAAATCCGGGGTCATGGTTGCTGATTGCCGCCAAAATATTTGCATAAACAACATTTGAAACAAAAGTGAAATCGCGGCTCTGCTCTCCGTTGCCATATATTACGGGCTGTTCGTTTTTAAGCAAACGATTAATGAATAACGGAATCACGGCAGCATAAGGACCTTTGGGGTTTTGCCTCGGACCAAAAACATTAAAATACCTAAGACCTGTAATATTCATGTCGTATAAATCCGCAAATACTTCTCCATACATTTCGTCGGCAACCTTGCTAACTGCATAAGGCGACAAGGGCTTACCGGTTTTTTCCTCAACCTTTGGCAACGACATGTCGTCTCCATAAACCGAAGACGAAGATGCAAATACAATCTTTTTCACTTTATTGAGGCGGCAAAGCTGAAGAATATTTACCAGCCCATGAACATTATTTATATCGGTGTGCGGAGGATTTTCTATCGAGCGGGGTACACTGCCCAGTGCTGCCTGATGAAAAACAAAATCTGTTCTGGCAAAATGAGCAGAGATGGAATTGGCATCGTTTATATCTGCCTGCATAAAAGTAAAGGCATCGTTTTCAAAATGATGCTTTATATTGTTTATGTTGCCGGTTGACAAATTATCTATTACCACAACACGGGCAGCACCATAAGCCAATAGCGTATCGGTGATATGAGAGCCGATAAATCCGGCTCCACCGGTAACAATACATTTTGTACCCTTTACTTTCGAAAAAACACTACCTGTTTTCATACATGTCTTTATAATAGTTCATATACTCACCCGAAGTAACATTATCCAACCATTGTTTATTATTCAAATACCAATCAACCGTTTTATCCAGCCCTTCTTCGAACGTAACAGACGGCGCCCATCCGAGTTCTTTCTGTATTTTTGATGAATCTATCGCATAGCGTAAATCGTGCCCCGCTCTGTCTTTTACATAAGTTATCAGTTTTTCCGATGTACCATTTGCCCGATTTAGTTTTTCATCCATTATTTTGCACAGAAGTTTTACCAAATCAATATTTTTCCATTCATTGTTACCGCCAACATTGTAAGTTTCTCCGCATTTCCCATTATGAAAAACAAGGTCTATTGCTGTTGCGTGGTCTTCTACAAACAACCAGTCGCGAACATTTAAACCCTGTCCGTAAACAGGAAGTGGTTTGTTATTCAAAATATTGTTTATCATCAGGGGTATCAATTTCTCGGGGAAATGATACGGGCCATAATTATTGCTGCAATTTGTAATGACAGTTGGCAGTTTATATGTGTGATAATAAGCCATTACAAAATGATCGCTCGAAGCTTTGGCAGCAGAATACGGGCTCCTGGGGTCATAAGCTGTTGTTTCGGTAAATAATCCGGTTTCTCCAAGCGAGCCATACACCTCGTCAGTTGAAATATGCAGGAATTTTTTATCAGACATATTATCCTGCCAGATATTTTTTGCAGCATTAAGTAAATTTACGGTGCCAATAACATTAGTATATACAAACTCCATAGGATTAATAATACTGCGGTCAACATGCGACTCGGCTGCAAGATGCACTATTCCATCCGGCTTATATTCATTAAATAATTTATTGATGTGGTCGAAATCGCAAATATCGGCTTTCACAAAAACATAGTTTTCTTTTTTCTCAACATCTCTCAAATTTTCAAGATTTCCGGCATAGGTGAGTTTATCTATATTAACAATCAAATAATCCGGGTATTTATTCACAAATAAACGCACTACATGTGAGCCGATAAATCCGGCACCCCCTGTTATAAAAATAGTTTTTTTCATGATTTTTTTTCAATTTTATTTCTATAATTCTGCTCCCATTTCCATGCTGATAAAGTTATGTCGTCTAAAGTAAGTTTAGGTTCAAATCCAAGTATTTTTGATGCCTTTGTTGTATCTGCCCAAACTTTTTCAACATCACCGGGCCTGCGCTCTACTATTTCGAACGGCAAAATAATTCCACTGGTTTTTTCGAAACTCTTTATAACTTCTAACACTGTATATCCGTTTCCGCTGCCAAGATTAAATACTTCTACACTGTTTTCACTCATTTTATCGCAGAACTCAAGTGATTTAACATGCGCTTGAGCCAAATCCGTAACATGTATATAATCGCGAATGGCCGTTCCGTCCTTTGTGTTGTAATCTCCGCCAAAAACCTTAAGTTTATCACGCAATCCTATAGCCGTTTGAGTAATATAAGGCATCAAATTGTTTGGAATGCCGCGTGGCAGTTCTCCAATAAGTGAATATTCATGTGCTCCAGCAGGGTTGAAATATCTGAGAGAAACTATACGCATATCCGGTTTTGAATTTGCGAAATTCCTTATTATTTCCTCCCCTATCTGCTTGGTATGCCCATACGGCGACCATGCAGGGCTGAACGGAGTGTCTTCGTTTACGGGAAGAACCTCGCTTTGACCATAAACAGTACATGAAGAAGAAAACACAAAAGATTTTATTTTTCTTTCTTTACAAAAATCAAGAATGCTAACCAGGGAGCCGATATTATTTCTGTAATATTCAAGTGGCTTTTCAACGGATTCACCCACACTCTTAAAAGCAGCAAAATGAATTACGCCATCAATGTTTTCGGGGAGTTTGTTTAATTCGCTTCTATCACAAACATCCATTTTATGGAATTCGGGACCAATTCCGCTTGTTATAAAAATTCGCTCTAAAACAGATTCTTCGCTGTTTGATAAATTGTCGGCAATTATTACTTCATAGCCGGCATTAATCAACTCAACAACTGTGTGGGAGCCAATATAACCTAAACCGCCGGTAACAAGAATGCACTTCATAAATTACAAACTCCAGTATGTGATGTTATTTATTTTATTACGCAAAACTCCTTTTACGTCAATTAGTATTCCTTTATTATCGTTCATCAGCGAACAAATATCGCCTTCGCTCAAATTTAAATATGCATCGTGCATCACGGCTAAAACAACAGCATCATATTTACCCTGTGGCTCGGGTTTAAGCGGTAATCCATATTCGTGTTCAAATTGAGTTGCATCGGCATAGGGATCAATAGCGTCAACTTTCAAGCCATAGGAAATAAGTTCATTAATTATATCAACCACTTTGCTATTGCGAATATCGGTAACATTTTCCTTAAATGTAACGCCCATGACCAGAACCTTGCCGTCGAGAATATTCTTGCCTGCTTTAATCAATTTTTTAACACACTGCTTAGCTATATAAGAGCCCATGCTGTCATTTACAAAGCGACCGGATCTGATTATCTGCGGATGATATTTATATTCCTGAGCTTTGTAAACCAAATAATAAGGGTCAACGCCAATGCAGTGGCCGCCAACCAGACCGGGCTGAAATTTCAAAAAATTCCATTTTGTTCCGGCCGCTTCCAATACGTCAAGAGTATTAATTCCCATACGTCCGAAAATAATGGACAATTCATTCATTAAGCCAATATTTATGTCGCGCTGGGTGTTTTCAATGATTTTTGCAGCCTCGGCCACCTTGATGCTTGGGGCACGATGAACACCGGCCTTTATTACAAGCTCATAAACCTTTGCTATCATTTCCATCACCTCAGGAGTGTTGCCGGAAACAATTTTTATGGTATTGGTTAAAGTGTGAACCTTATCGCCCGGGTTAATGCGCTCGGGTGAATACCCAACATTAAAGTCCTGTGGAAATTTTAAACCGCTGTGTTTTTCCAAAATAGGAATGCAATCTTCTTCGGTAGCTCCCGGATAAACGGTTGATTCAAAAACAACGGTGTCTCCTTTTTTCAATATTTTACCAACGCTTTCGCTGGCTTTAATCAATGGAGTTAAATCGGGTAAATTATGATTATTGATAGGTGTAGGCACCGCAACAATATGGAACGTGGCTTCCTTTAAATCATTTATATCGTATGTAAACTTAATTCTTCTGTTTATAAACTCACTTGAAGGAATCTCATCGCTGGGGTCAATACTGTTTTTCATCTTTTCAATGCGATCGGGTTTAATGTCAAATCCGATAACATCAATTACTTTTGCAAATTCCAAAGCAATAGGAAGACCAACATATCCCAGCCCAATAACAGAAATTTTTGTTTCGTGATTAACTAACTTTTCAAAAGTATTCATATAAATTATTTTAAAGAGATTTTAAATATGGGTGATAATCTCCTTGTAAAGGAGATATAGCGCTGTTGCGGATATTATAAACCATTTCGATTGATGGACGCGCGTCAGCCAAGCCAAAACCGTTATCTGAAAGGATTTGTTTATAACTCTCGGTATGCAGTTCTGTAAATCCTTCAGAAAATTCAAACTCTGAACCATTTACGTTTATCGAGCGGAATGTTCTTTTTTGTCCTTTTATTTCCTGTGGCAAATCGTTTTCGTCAATACTCAAAAACCAGCGAACATTTGCATTCTTCAATCTGAAAGTTCCTGCAGCTTTTTGTTCGTTATACAAGTGAACTTCATATTTTTCAACACAACCAAATATCCAGTACAGCATATCAAAAAAATGTATTCCAATATTTGTTGCTACTCCTCCGCTCTTGCTTTCATCGCCTTTCCACGAATGCCTGTACCAGTTTCCCCTGCTTGTAATATAAGTAAGTTCTACATCGAAAAATTCGTCTTGCCTATTTTCTATCTCAGATTTCAATTTTCGAATGGATTCATGTAAACGGAGCTGAAGAATATTATAAATTTTTCTGCCCGTTTCGCGTTCTATTTCTTCCAGTGCATCAATATTCCACGGATTAAGCACCAAAGGTTTTTCGCAAATGGCATCTGCCTGATTTCGCAAAGCCATTCTAATATGCGCATCGTGCAAATAATTTGGAGAACATATACTCACAAAATCAATTTTCATATTTCCTGTCCTGCGCATTTTGTCAAGATGTCTGTCAAAACGTTCCGATTCGCTGAAATAATCAGCATAAGGGAAATATGAATCAATTATTCCAATTCCATCATACGGATCCAAAACGGCAGTCAGCCGGTTTTCGGTATCTTTTATCGCTTTCATGTGTCGCGGAGCAATATAACCCGAAGCTCCAATCAACGCAAAATTCAATGGCTTATTCATTTATTATTTTTGTTACTTTTCCTTCTTTCATCAAATATTTTTCTCCACTTTCAGGACATTCTGCCAGGCCTTTTTCATTAAAAATAAGCCTGTGTCCGTATTCGCTCACCCAGCCTGCCTGCTTTCCGGGATTACCTATTACCAAGGCATAAGGCAACACATCTTTGGTAACAACAGTACCGGCACCAATCAAAGCATATTCACCAATTGTGTTCCCGCAAACTATTGTTGCATTTGCCCCAATAGATGCTCCCTTTTTTACCAGGGTTTGTTCATATTTATCACGTCTGACAATGGCACTACGCGGGTTTGATATATTTGTAAACACCATGCTGGGCCCCAGAAAAACATCATCTTCGCAAATAACTCCGGTATATATAGAAACGTTGTTTTGCACTTTAACGTTGTTTCCAAGGATTACGCCGGGAGACACAACAACATTCTGTCCTATGTTGCAATTCTTGCCCAAAACAGAATTTGACATAATGTGAGAAAAATGCCAGATTTTACAGCCATCGCCGATAGAGCAATTATCGTCAATTATACTGGTTGGATGTACAAAATAGTCAGACATACTATTTATTTAAAAATTCCAGAACGGTGTCTGTAATAAATTTCAATTGTTCAATATCCAGTTCCGTGTGCATCGGCAAAGAAAAAACATTTTTCGATAGCCATTCGGTAACAGGAAAATCGCCCTGTTTATAACGTGGGTCGATATACGCTTTTTGCAAATGCAGCGGCACCGGATAATATATCATGCAAGGTATTCCGCGTTCCTGAAGAAAAGCAATAAGTTCGTCACGATTAATCCCCTGCCCTATCAGGGTGTATTGGTGAAAAACATGATTGGACTTTTCATAACGATAAGGAATTATAAGCTTTGGATTATTGGCAAATGCAGTGTCGTAGTAATCGGCAGTCGCCTTGCGCGCATTATTGTATTCATCCAAATACTTAAGTTTGACATCAAGAATGGCAGCCTGAATGCTGTCCAGACGACTATTTACGCCAATTTCATCATGATAATACCTTATTTTCATACCATGATTTACAATTGTTCTTATCCTGGCGGCAAGCTCATCATCATTGGTGAAAATTGCTCCGCCATCACCGTAACAACCCAAGTTCTTTGACGGGAAAAAGCTGGTACAGCCAATATTGCCAATGGTCCCCGTCTTCATTGTTTTGCCATCATCAAAAATATAATCGGCACCAATACTTTGGCAGGCGTCTTCTATCACTACCAAATTATGCTCTTTTGCCAGAGCCATAATTTCTTCTATTGGTGCAGATTGACCAAACAAGTGAACCGGAACAATTGCTTTTGTTTTTGGTGTAATGGCTTTTTTAATTGCATCAACAGATATATTCATTGTGTTCCTATCAACATCCACCAAAACAGGAGTCAGCTTAAGAAGAGCTATAACTTCGGCCGTTGCAATAAAAGTAAACGATGTTGTAATTACTTCGTCTCCGGGTTGCAGTCCCAGAGCCATCATGCTCACTTGCAATGCATCAGTACCATTAGCGCAGGGAATAACATTTCTTACGTTTAAATATTTTTCAAGATTTTTCTGAAAACGCTGTACGGCCGGGCCATTAATAAAAGAAGTGCTCGATATCACTTCATCAATAGCCAGGTCAATTTCAGGTTTAATTTTTTGATACTGACCTTGCAGGTCAACCATCTTTATAGGTTTCATTTATTTTTTATGCAAAGCTAATAAAAAGTTGCTTTTATTAATTCATTAACACTTTGTTTAATCAAGGCGGACATTATAAGTATAATTTAGTAAAGTATTTGTTAATAACTGTAATCAGTATTTCAAAACAACTCCGGTGCTTGCTCCGCTTAAGATGTCTTTTAAAGTGCTTTTAATTTCAATCACATCCGGGTCGTTGGTAAAAGAAGCCCGTGAATTCTTTTTAATATTTTTTACATTACCTGGCGTCTCTACTATGGTTTTAACATTAATCAACGATGACACCTCCATTCCCATAAATTCGCGCGTCAGAGGACTATTTTCCTGCTTTTCCACCTGCCTTTTAATCAAAGGTCCTATATCTTTTTTTACAAACCTGTGTTTGCCAACCTTCATGTAATTCGGAACAATGAATCCATATTTTAATCCTGCAAGTTTCAGAAGGGCTTTTTTAAATGCCTTATGATTTTTAAACTTGAAAGACACCATATATTTCCCTTTTTTATTGTCGGATATGGCCTTAATATCACTTATTCCGCTTACATCCCTAAAAGCCTCCTCAACTGTTTTCGGAAAATTTAAAATATCTTCCGATGGCTTAAAGGCATTTACCCCTGATTGTGTAAGCGCGCCTAAATCGAGCGACAAAGAATAATCGCCGCTTTTATCAGGATAAATAATTATGTGTTCTTCCAGCTCAATGCAAGATGTAATAACAAGAGCCACAAAAGCAGCAAAAATAAATTTTAGTTTACTGAACAATTGCATTGGGATCGAAAACTTTTTTTAGAATATCATTTATACGTGCAGCAGGGTTTGTGCGAATCTTTTTTTCTTCTGTTGCTATCTGAGTGAAAAGAGCATTTAGTGCCTTTTCGGTAACATATTTCGACAAATCTGTTTCAATTGGATTAACCAGTGGTATTTTGTTGTATGTGCTTGTAATATCAGTCCAGTATTTTGTGCAATTTACGGCATCAAGTGCCTTTGATATTTCAGGTTTAAAAAGAGCCGTAAGAGATGCCGTGGTTTTGGATTTAAAATATTCCGTTGCTGCATTATCAGCGCCTTTAAGAATGTTAACGGCATCGGAAATTGTCATTGAACTTATTGCGTTAAGAAAAATTGGACCCGCTTTAGATACTGCATTTTCGGCACCATGATTCATAGTTGCGATAAAATTATCTATTAAAGTTTCCATGCCCAGTTGCTCAAGTTTTTCTTTTGCTCTTATTGCTTCTTGCGGAAACGGAATCATATATAAAGGATTTCTTAATATACCATCTGGCTTGCCAAGTAAACCAACAGCATTATTCGTGCCTACATTCAAGGCTTCTTTAAGTCCATTAACTACATCGCCTTCAGACAGTACTACAGGAATATTATTAGGCAAATTAATTTTGCTTAAAGTATCGCATCCCGAAAGTGCAATCATAATTATTGCTAAAGAAAATACGATTTTTTTCATGGCTGTATAATTTGTGCTAATTTACAAAATAAAAAATATTTATGCCAAAATTACTTTGCCAGATTAGAAATATAAACGCCTTGACATACAAAAGAATATTCATTATTTGAAACTTTTAGCTTAATTGTAATTACTGTTGTAATCTTAGTAACTTTGTATAAAAAGGTTTTGTGAAAAATATTCAAGGCTCTCTTATTAGTTATTTTAGCACTTTAGTCAAGCAAAACGGAGGAATAAACCTGGCTCAGGGAATTCCCGGATTCGCGCCACCCGAAGAGTTGCTTGATAAATTAAAAAATATTGCAGCTGAAAACATTCATCAATATCCGCCGGGCATAGGAAACTTTAAATTACGGGAAAGTTTACTTAAATTTTACTCTTCCGAAAAAGTGTTAAGTTCCGATAATATACTAATTGTTCAAGGTGCCACCGAAGCGTTGTGTCTTGTTTTTCTCTTTATCATGGGTAATACCGGCGGCAATTTTGCAACATTGTCATTCACTCCCCCATACGAATCGTATCGTCAATTGCCAAAACAATTCAACCTGCCTTTTTTTGAAGTTGAGCCAACAGAAAATGGGGAAATACCAATCTCGCTGGTTGAAGAACATATAAATAAAAACAATGTAAGATTAATTTTTCTGGCATCTCCCGGAAATCCGCACGGAATAATTTTTTCTCAGGAAAACATAAACGAGCTAATAGATTTATGCGCTCAAAAAAAATGCTATCTGGTATTCGATTCTGTATATAGCATGTTGTATTACAGCAACCAGCCATACGTGCCACTTTCCCGGCTAAATCCGTATTTATTTATTGTAGATAGTTTTTCGAAATGGTTTTCAATAACAGGCTGGCGGGTTGGTATGCTGCTGCACGACGAAACTCATTGCAACGCAATCAGGTCAATGCATGATTATACAGGGCTTTGCACAAACTCGGTTCTGCAGGAAGCCTTGCTACAATATATTGAGAATCATGATTTTGGAAAAGATTATTCGGAAAATCTTAGACAAGTTTTATTTGAAAATTATCTTAAAGCATCGGAAAAACTTAATGAGGCGGGTTTTATTTGCAAAAAATCGGAAGGTGGTTATTTTATCTGGGTTGAGCTTCCGCCCAAATTTTCGGATGGATTAGATTTTGCTCTTAATTTATTCGAAAGTCATAAGATTGCCACAGTACCCGGGATTCATTTTAGCGATAAGGCCAAAAATATTATCAGAATCAATATTGCCAGACCAATTAATGAGCTAACAACAGGCATTGATGGCATTATAGATTTTATCGGAAAAAAAATGAAAGTTAAAATATAAACACTTATTTTTTAAGCATTCTTATAGCACCACTATTAGTATCAAACAAAACGTTCTTAATTGATGAAGGCAAATAATTGGTAATGCCTAGTTGGCATATTGGTACTTTTTCTTTTAAAACTACCTCACCGGCTTCATTATTAAGTATAAATACACAATCTTCGGGAATATTATATGCAATGCCTTTGTTTTTATAATGTTTAGTATTTGTAATGACAGACTTAATTGCGTTTGATTTTTTATCTGAAACCAGCTCGTAATAATATAATTCGTCTGAAAGTAATGAATCATAATCTTCAAGCACTCCATAGGATTCACTAAAACTAAAAATAAAGGTTTTTTCATTTATCTTATCGGGATCAATATTTATTAGATAGTGTTTTGAATATTCTATGGCCTTTCCGGTAAACAAGGTTAAATACTCTTGCTGCATCTTGTTTAGTTCCTCCAGCATTGCATCAAAGGTGTTCAAATCATAATTAATTTCCTGATAACCCGAAATAAGATTCATTTTGTTTTCGGAAATAAGTCTTATATAATCTGCTGCATCTTTGGCTTTGTCCTCAATAGATTTTTCAATAATACTATGCTGCAATATTTGCTTTTCAATTGTAACTGTGTCCAAAATAATTTTTTCAAAAATAGTGTCGGTTTTTATTCGTGTATTTCCCGTGGCAAAATACTCAAAGCCTGAATTTGAAGGATGATTCAAATTATCGCTTTCTTTTTCGGAAATTTTATTTTTATCATAATATTCTTCTGACAAATCAATGTTTACAGATGAGATACATCCGTAATCATTAAAATTAATCATAAAATTATCTTTGTTTTTTAATTTACTAGTTTCAATAAAAAACAATCTGGATGTATCGGGTACCGAAAAGGTTTTCAATTTAATGTCTTCGACAAAATAAACTGTTTTGTTTTCGGTAATTACATTACTAATTCCGGTGAATTTTGCCGAATAAGCCGAAAACGGGCCCTTTAAATAATGAATTTCTTTCACTGTTACATCAACCACAAGCCGCGTTTCGGGTAAATAATAAAAAATGCCCTCCTTTTTCAATTTCGTATCGTTGTGAACAGGAATAACTCTTAATGAATGACAGGCACTCAGTAAAATGAATAAAGAAATAAAAATGCTTATTCGCATAATTTTTTTTACAAAATTAATGAATTTCGCCGAATAGGTTAAATCACTTAACTTTGCATTGAAATGAATGAAAAAACATTTATAAAACTTGGCAATAATAAGCCGCCGGTCATCATTACCGAAGACCCTATAAAGGATTTCAAGCGATGCTGGCAGCTTACTATTGGTACTCACAAACCAACTCCTGTCTTTTTTCTTGTTGACAAAACTCCTTATGGGATTTTTCAAAATATTTTGAATGACATGTTTGAAAAACTGCCGGTTAAATTGGTTGGCATCAGGAAAATAAATGGCGGCGAAAACAGCAAACAATGGCAAGTGGCAGGAGAAATAATTGAAGAATGGATTAAATATCCCATAACAAAGGATACGGTTATTGTGTGCTTTGGAGGTGGAACCATTACCGATCTGGGCGGCTTTATGGCTTCGGTTTTCAAACGCGGGTTGCGTACGGTATATATTCCTACCACGCTTATGGCAATGACAGATGCATCGATAGGAGGTAAAAATGCCGTTAATTTCAACTTTGCAAAAAATCAAATCGGAACAATATATTTTCCAAAATTCACATTTATATCACCGCTATGGCTTTCTTCATTACCTGAAAATGAAATTAAATCAGGCTACAGCGAAATAATGAAGCATGCTTTACTGGATAAATCAGCTTTTGTTAAAACAATTTTGTCGGTTCAGGATGCAAAAATCCCACCAAGCACTTCATTACTTACCAAAAGCATCAGAACAAAACTTAGAATTATTACCAGCGACCCATTTGAAAATAATAAAAGAATGTGGTTGAATTTTGGTCATAGCTTTGGTCATGCTTATGAGGGGTTTTTCCTAAGTGCACAAAAACCATTATCTCATGGCCATGCAGTTGCAATCGGCATAGTCGAAGCCTTGTATTTTTCGAGTATCTTATATAATTTTCCAAGGCAATTGTTAATCGAGGTATTGAACTGGTTTAAACAAATGTTTGATTTTGACGAACTGCCTGAATGGAAAACATTACAGCCATACATTTTGCAAGACAAAAAAAATCTTTCGTCAGGAATTAGATTAATATTGCTGAAATCTCCGGGCAATCCTTTGATTGACCAAATTGAAGAAACACGTATTTGTGAACTACATAATGAGTTTATAAACAAATTGCGGCAAAACAATTTTTAAAATTTAAAACACTTTTGGCAAAGCAATACAATACTCTATTGCTTAATTAAATAAAGTCTAATAAATACCAAAAACTTTATTAAAAATACAGTATTCTGTTATCTTCGATATCAGCTTTCTGCTGCAACGCCCTAAACAATTCGTAATTAACCTTGCTTTGGAAAAACTGCGTCTTCTGTGCTTTTATATTTTGATAATCTGCAGGCTGTGGCTCAACAATATCAATTACATTGTAAATAAATACGCCCATTTCACCTTTAATAACCTTAGATAATTTACCTTTGGCAGACGCGGTAATGTTACCAATAACTTCAGGTTCAGGTCCAAAGCCCGGCAAAGAATAAGTTGAAAAAGAAACATCAAAAGTATCAACTTCGGATTTTAGTTTATTTGCCAATGCTTCAACAGAGGACACGCCATTTAAAGCCGAATTCATTTTATCTATTAACATCTGAGCCTTTTTCTCCTTTTTGGCAAATGGTTCAACAATATTTTTAACCGATTCAAACGGGGCAATTCCTTTTTCCGTTTTTGTTTTCAATAATGCAATAACATATTTTGATTCACCATCAAGAGCAAATACTGTTGATACTGTGCCATTTTTTGTGTCTTTATTATAAGCCCAACGTATCACTTCGCGTCCTTCATTTATTCCCGGCAAAGTAAAATCTGCAATTCTAAGTTTTTCGGCAACACGTTTTGTATATCCTTTATCTATTATATTTTTTTCAAATAACTCAGAAGTCTGGCTTTCGGCAGCAAAAACATTGGCCAAATTATAAATAGAGTCACTTGTTTCTTTACTTGGTTCAACAGTACGCTGAATGGTAGCTATTTTCACTTTATTAATCGGCTTTGTTTTATCAATAACCTTGATTACGTGATAACCAAAATCAGTTTCAATAACAGAGTAAGAACCTTTAGCTCCTTCAACACAAGCTTTATTAAACTCATGAACCATCATACCCTCCTGAAACCATCCAAAAAATCCGGCATTTTGTTTAACTGAGGGATCGTTACTATTAGCAATTGCAGTCTGTGAAAAGAAAGCGCTGTCTTTTCCTTTAACAACCATCAAAAGACTATCAGCAATATGTTTCGCTTGCTCTTTAGTTCTAACCACACTTGAGTCGGCATTAGCGGCACCTTTGTAAGCAATAAGGATATGCGCAGCTTTTAATGAATCCGGAATCATTTTGCGGTCAAGCAATTTGTGCATATAATACACATTGCTTTCAAGATAAGGTTCAACAAATGAGCCTATTTTTGCATCAAAAAGCGTATCTGCCTTCACCGGAAGCACTTCGCGACGTAAGAACGAGCTATCCCATTTAAATTCAATGTCAGAATTGGTATTAATAAAACTTACGACATCATCAATTCCAGTATTTTTAAAATGGGAATAAATGGTATCAATCTTCTCCTTCATAAATTTAAAATCGGTTGCTGATGGTTTTACGTCAAAAATAACAAAATCAACAGCTGCAAATGGCTCATCGTAAACAAAGTCATATTTATGAGATTCATAATAATTTTTTATCTCCTCGTCGGTAACTGTAATAGTAGAATCACTTATAGAAGCATAGCGCAATCCGGTATATTCTGTTACATATTTTTTGTTTCTATCATTGTTTTCACGATCCATAAATGCTTTTGGCAAATAGAAAGCTTTGTTAACAAGAGACACATATTTGTTTCTTGTTCTTTCTTCTATAATCATGTTTTCATACAGATGCCAATTATACTGTTCTTCCGAAGAACGTTCTTCTAAACTGCTAATGTACATGGCAACCTGACTAGGATCAAAAACTCCGGTTTCAGGATTGGTAAAAAGCTGTTTTATTAGAGGATGCACATACTTGCCAGTAAATAATTCACCAATTTCGTCAGTACTAACAGCAAGTCCAAGTTTATCATATTCTTCCTTAAGTATAAGAGATTCTATCATCTTTTCATATACTTCGTTGTTTATATGAAAATTATCTGCCGAAGAAAAATTAATTTCTTTGCCATATTGCATCATATACATGGCTTTCCGCTCTTCAACCTTGGCAGTAAAATCCTGATACTTTATTTTTTCGCCAAATACTACAGCTAATGGTTCAAACGAATGACGTCTGTTTTTTAAACCCAAAAAATCACTTAAAATAAATAATGCCAAGGCAACACCTATAGCACCAACAAGTAATCCTGAATGTTTTCGTATTTTTCCTATAGTAGCCATCCTATAATTTTTTTATTAAAAAACGAGTGCAAAGGTAATCATTTTGATTAAACAGCCCTATTCTTAATCAATTTTATCTTCTTTTATTTGAATTTCACCTTTTGGTCTCAAAATTTTATACTGGTTAAACCTTTCGTCGGACTCAAAGCCATCGCCCCAAATTATCTTGTCAGGCGTAATAATTTTAATAAAAACGTCAGAATAAATCCTGTTTGCCCTTTCATCCCAAATCAAGTGGTCTGTGTACATTTTTTCCGAATCGGCTGTTATAACAACCACATCATATTTAACTTCAATTCGCTGTAATTCATCAAAACGTTCTCCATATTTTGCAGTAAGCAATGTTTCTTTATTACCCAGTGAATCGTAAAAAACAACTTGTAATCCATCTGTTAGTTTAATAATCCCTTTTTGCTCCTTATTTTCATATCTTTTCATTACGGGAGCTGTTAAGCATGCTTTAATTAATCCACTATCGCTATAATACATTGTTACCTCGCGGGCTGTTTCAACAGGCAAAGTGTCAACTAAAACTACTTCATTAAGTTTTTCACTAGAATTACCACATGAAAAAAACATTGTGGTCATAAATATGACCACAATGCAAATTAAATAAGTATGCTTTATTTTTGTATGCACTAATTATCTGCTTCTCACAACAGTCGTTTCAGTATACCAGCACGAAACCGTGTAACTTGAGCCTACGGCAATATTTTCGAAAAATAATTCTTCATTGTTTGGGAATCCACTATACGCTGCATTATATTTTGCATTAGCAACGTTTATCACGTTTTCGTCAGTTGAAACAGATTTAGCCTTTGCATATTTGTCGGCAGCTGCCCAATATCCTGCTCTTTTACTAACAGGGGTATCTCCTCCACAACTGGATGCGGTTGAATAATATAAATCTCCGATAAGTATATAAGGTCTTCCGTCGCTTGGATTTAATCTGGAGGATTCAAGAGCTGCATTGCGTGCATTTGCAAGTTGTCCTAAATTTCTATATGCATCTGCAAGATTCAAATATGCATCAGCTTTCGCTTTATCTTCTTTTAGACCGCTAATTGCTTCATTTAGATATTTTGCAGCACTGCTAAAGTTTTTAATTTTTAAAAATGATTTTCCTAAAACAAGAGCCGCATCAGGTGTCGGGCTTAATTTATATGCCTGTTCTGCAGCCTTAAAATAAAGCGGATCATCCGTACAATTCTTTTTCTCCATTAAGTTTGTCAGCTTAATCAACCAATTCAAATCAGAACTCTTTTTGTCATATTTGGCACTGTAAATTTTTACAATTTCTTCGCAACTAGCCCATGGGTCAAATAAACTGTTAATATTTCCTTCAGCTATGGCATATATATCTATTTTCTTTTGAATCTTAACTGAATCGGCTGGATTGGCCTTTAATTCATCGCGATACAAAGCTAACTGATGTTCGGTAACAGCCATCACAAGGTCATAATTTTCATATATTTTTGAAGTGTCTAATTTGCCTTCGCGAACTAATTCATCGGTTACCTTATAAAAAATAGACAAAACTGCAGCTTCGCTTTCATTACCTTGAATCTGTAATGATTTTTCAAGCGTGTAATAAATCAGCTCTTGTTCCTGTGGGCGATAATTAAACAAATCAAATCCCTTACGACCTAAAATATATCCTTCTCCATACAGTTTGGCACAGCCAAAAGCTTCGATATTCCGGTCATAAAGCATCATTAAAGTATCAACGTAAAGTTGTTTTTCGGCTTCACTTGGAGCATTATCAATTAAGTATCCGATTATACGCACACCATCCAGATATAAATTTTGGCTGGACAAGGGCGCATTGATGAAACAATATCTCCAGTGGCCAATAGTATAATTTATGGCTTCTCCCTTAAATTTAGAGTCTCTCCATTGTTTGTAATTTTCTCTGTAAAGAGATAAGTTTTTAACACCTTCAACACTGTCGGGTCCGTATTTTGGGCCTTTAATACAGCAGGATTCGGGAAACTTAATGTTACTCTGTGCAAAAACACCATTTACTAAAGGCATTGTAAGAGCAAAAACTAAAATTAAATTCAAAACGGTTTTCATGGCTCTGTAGTTCTAATTGTACTTCTTCTTTTCAAACCAGCGTTCTTTGAGAGAAATTCCAAGAACAAATCTTATGTAATTTTCTTTTATCAAATTGTTGCTGGTTGTACCCATTGTACCAAATTCAATGCCAGTTGTTATAACTGACCTTTGTAATCTTGGATAAATGGACCTTAAAGGCCAAGAACAGCCAAAACTAATACCAAGTTTGGTAAGTTCTTCACCTTTTAATGACAAATAGGTCTGGTCGTAATGAATACCACCATACCAGGTTCTTTTATTTGAATATCTTGTTAATTGTTTTTTTGCGGGAGAAATTGAAAAACCCAAATTAAACGACATGCTGTTTTTCAATGAATCAGATTCGCCAAACGACTTAAAATCGGACCAATCTTGCATTCTGAAATCGGCACCAAGCGACCATTTATTGTCTTTTGAAATCATAAAGCCACCTGAAACGCTCATAGGATAGCTTATAATTCCTTTTATATTATTTGAAACACCAGTTGTGTCAATAATATATTCACTGCCTCCACTGAAATAATATCTCATTGCCATCATGCTTTCTTCGGCATTTAGTTTGGCGGGTAATCCCACGGAGGTGCCAAGAACAAGCTTGGTTTTTTCCAGATTCAATGAGTCATTAAATAAAGTTATTTCATATTGCAGTCCGGCATCAAATGTAAAATCTCCTACATATCTGGAAGATATGGTCTTTGTGTTGTAAAAAGCACTTGAGTCGAAAACAACTCGCCTAACCTGCGTTAAGGAGCCAAAAACATAAGACACATTTACCCCAACACTTAAATGATTAAATAATTCAACTGCATGCCCCATCCAGAACTTATTAAAGCCTCCGCTTCCCTCATATTTTACCTTGTAATTTGCCAAAGTATCAAGAGAAGAAGCAGTTTCGAGCATATAGCCCACCGAGCTATAAGGTTGAAGTCCAAACGCCATACCCCACAATCTGGCAGCTTTAAATGCAAATGAAAAACTATTTAGCGAACCCGTGAATCTGCTTGACATTTGTGTTAAACTACGCTGGTTTGAATAATTGCATTTTAACCCTCCATTAAAAAGCATTGGTAAAGAGTCTTGATCGTAAAGCAAAACAGTATATGACGCAGGATTAAAATTGTTAATGGCATAACGATCCTTAAATGCCGAGGTAAGACCGCCCATGGAAAAAGAAACGGGTTCGGTATTATTCTGTATTTCTCCAAGCCCATATCTTGAATACGGAGATGTTATAAAGCTTTGTGCTTTTACACAAAACGTAATAACAATTAGTATTATGGTAATTAAACAAACCCTCATGAATTTAAGTTCAATAAATAATTTAATCCAGTAAGAACAATTTTTGGGACTGCAAAGATGTGATTTTCACGATAAATATCAAAATGGCCGGCATCTCCGCCACCCACAAAAATAGGCGCCTTGCCGAACTGATTGGCAAATTTATCTATTCTATATTGTATTTCGGCTAAACATCCGCTCATCACACCGCTAAGTATAGAGTCTTTTGTTGTTGTTCCCAATTCTATAAATCCATTTTCAACTTCAACTAACGGCAATTTTGAAGTTAAATTGTGTAATGCC
>Ga0255342_1002200_pt1 | contig 24988 bp, 18 predicted proteins | sample wastewater_treat_3_FD_192416 | JGI IMG/M metagenome (GOLD analysis project Ga0255342, IMG submission 192416) | Wastewater microbial communities from Lulu Island WWTP, Vancouver, Canada - plant14 | ecosystem: Engineered > WWTP > Wastewater > Unclassified | place: Canada: Vancouver, British...
AATTCCTGTATGTCTTTTAAGTCTATCCCGCTGTAATTAAGGGAAAACATGACCCTGTTATTATCCTTGCTGATTATGTTTATTTGGATGCGCGAGTATTGCGCATCTTTTATTATTTGGTCCTTATCCTTGTAAGTCCTGGCTTCACAAACTATATGCAGGCCGGAATCGGAGCTGATAATTTCTATTTTATCCTTGAACAAACTTTTTAAATCAGCTGTTAAAGAAGCATTCTTCTTTTTGTATATACGCTTTATTTTGCGAAGGTGCTTAACCATATGCCCATCCTTCATGAAATTTGCCAGCACCAGTTGGTCTATTTTAGAAGTCGACTGGGTATAGCGGTCTTTTATTTCATTGTATTTGGTCAGAAGTTTTTTTGGTATTATCATGTAGCTTATTCTTAGGGACGGAAGGAGCATCTTTGAAAAGGAGCCCAGGTACACAACGCAATCATTTTTGTCCAGGCCTTGCAGGCTGGGTATGGGCATGCCTCCGTACCTTATCATGGAATCATAATCGTCCTCAATTATGAGGCCGTTTTTTTTGTAAGCCCAATCCAGAAGTTCCATTCGCTTGTTTACGGGCATGATGGTACCGAGGGGATATTGGTGAGAAGGACTGATATATATCACCTTGGCATCGCTTTTCCTGAGCTGACCTATGGGAAAATCGCTATCGGCAATTTCTATATGCCTTATATTGAACATGTAATCTTCAAAAACAAATTCAGCCTTCTTGTAACCCGGTTTTTCGAAGGCAACCGTGTTATAGTCATCCTTGATGATTCCTATCAGGATTCCCAATAAATACTGGATTCCGGCTCCCACGATTACCTGCTGGGACGTAGTGTTGCCCCCCCTCATGGTATTTACGAAGTTTGCTATTTCCTCCCTTAAAAATTCCTCCCCTTGAGCCGAGCAGGAGGTGTTAATACTTGTGTTCCTGTCTGATATAACCTTGTTATAAATCCTCTTCCAGGTTGAAGCATCAAAACTCTCCCTGTCCACCCCATCATTCAGATAGGTTATTTCATTGTGGTATTCCACAGTATTCTTAACCGTTCCCCCATCAAAGTTATATTCGCTTAAATCGCAAACAAAGTAGCCTCTTTTGGGATAATTTTCTATGTAACCTTCCGCCACAAGCTGGCTGTAAGCATTTTCTACCGTTGTCTTGCTCAACTTCAAGGTGGAGGAAGCCTCCCTGATGGAAGGCAGCTTTGAATCAGGCTTTAAGAGCCCCGAGGTTATTTCGTTCTTTATGTATTCATATAACTGCATATAGAGGGGCTTGTCGCTTTCCTTATCAAAAACAGGCGAAATGATCATATTAACTCCTTTTTTAAGGATAATCTTTGATTTTATTTTAGCATACATTAAATTTAAATGATATAATAAATTATGGTATAATTGGCTTGGTGGGACATTTACATCTTAAACGATATCTCGACAATAACTGACTTTTAGTTAACATAAATTATTTTATGTAAACCGATGTCATCCTGAGGGCTTTAGCCCGAAGGATCCCATGAGGTCCTTGACTGAAATTAAGGATAACAACACTATATATAGAAAGGAATCATTATGTATAAATTAAACCGGATAGAAGATTTTGTGTATGTTACCTTTCCTATTTTTGATGAATACCATGATCTATTGCACTGCTTTACCACAAGAAAGGGAGGGGTCAGCAAGGGCCCATATGAATCCCTCAACATAGGATTCGGTACGGGGGATGATGAAGAAAACATAAGAAGAAACAACTTGATAGTCTTTGATAAGTTGGGCATCAGCATTGAGGACGTTGTAGAAACAGACCAAACCCATACCAACAATATTAAATATGTGGATGAGACCTATAAGGGGAGGGCCATGAAGGACCCTAAGTATACCGACATAGACGGTATTTATACGGATAAGAAAAATGTTGCCCTGATGTCCTTTCATGCGGACTGCAACGCAGTGTTTTTTTACGACCCGGTGAAAAAGTTAATAGGCCTGAGCCATGCTGGATGGAGGGGGACGATGACCGATATTGCAGGGAAGATGGTCAGGGCATTGACTGAAATGGGTAGTAATCCTTCCCACTTAAAGGCAGCCATCAGCCCTTCCTTATGCCAGGATTGTTTTGAAGTGGATAAGGATGTCGCCGACATGTTTATTTCAACAGACATAAGATATAGGGATTTCATGGTTACAAGGGGAAACAAGTACCATTTTGATTTGTGGGGAATCAATAAGTACAACATGACAAAAGCAGGAATGGATGAAAATAATATTGAACTTGCAGGGCTTTGCACAAAATGCCGCAATGACTTGTTCTTTTCTCACAGGGGACAAAAAGGAAAAAGGGGCCTTATGGCCGGAATAATAATTATGAAATAAGGAAGGAGCCCCACAAGGCTCCATATTTTATTAATCATAAAAGTCATATCCTCGGTACATGCTTAATATAATTATATATAAATGCATGAGGAGGGTATGAAATTGGCTCATCAAAAAAAGGTTTTTTTGATATTGATTGTTTTAATAGCAGTATGCTTAACGGCATGCGGTACCTTAGATATGATGGTGGGGCTTAAGGAAAAAGCTAATCCGGATATATCCGATTTGGCCGAGCTTTCGGAATTTGAAATAGTGGAAGACGCAGTCGGAGAAGAAGCATATGAAGAAGTAATAGAAACAGCAGCAGAACCTCAGGAAGAAGTTAAAATGACAAATATTATGGCCTATTTTGAAGATGAATACGGCTTCGTGGTTCCGGTCAACACAAAGATACCCTGGGAAGAAGGAATTGCAAAGGCAACCCTTAGAAGCATGGTTGCAGGGAGCGAAACCGAAAAAAGAATTGCCCAATCCGGACTTCACGGGGTAATTCCGGAAGGCACCGAAATAAGAGGCATGTCCATAAAGGACGGCTTATGCAGGGTGGACTTCAGCAAAAATATTTTGAATACTTCCTCTCTTGAACAGGAGGAAAACATGATTTCCGCCATTACATATGCCCTTACAGAATTCCCCACAATCGACAGGGTTGAATTACTGGTGGAAGGGCAGGCACTTAGTTCTCTTCCCAACGGCTATGCCATAAACAAGGGATTTGAAAGAGAAAACATAAATTTGTACGGTTCCGAAGACGGAGTTAATTATACAGTATATTTCAAGGCACCGGATACGGAAGTCATGGGCCACTATGTTCCCTTGACATTTTCAGCCACAAAGGTTGGCAATCCGGTACAATTTGTAGTTGAGAAACTATTTGAAGGACCACCGGCTGATACGACCCTGAGCAACAATATTCCAATAGGCATAAATCTAAGAGATGTTAAGGTTGTGGGAGACAAGGCCGTAATCAACTTAGGGGTTGAAGCAGTTAAGCTGTCTGAGCAGGATTTCAGGGATATGAGCTCAATAGTGGTTTTGTGCCTGGAACAATACGGCATAGGTGATGTTGAATTCAACATCGAAGGATTGACTTTTGAAGCAGCAGGCCTGTTCTTTGAGGATACTGACGCAAGACCGGTGTTTAATGAGTATTAAGGTATGGGGACACACCTCCTTGTATAGGGACAGTCTATGCAGGTGGAGGAATGTCCCCAAATCATATGGGACACACCTAAGATGCTTCGCTCAGGATGACTTATTGTATTCGTTTATCGTGGTGTGATTAACACGTGATAATTCTGAATGCAGTGAAGAATCTCATGAGATCCTTCGCTTCACTCATGATGACACTAATATGAGCATTAATAAAAATCCGGGGATTTAAGTTCCCCGGATTTCATATGCTTATTTTTTGTAGTTTTCTTTTGCCTTAATTGCGAATTCAGGTGTCTGTATCTCCGAATAGGGGGCACCTTCTTCTATTTCGCCTGCCAGCTTCATGATGTCGATAAGTCTGTTGTAACCATCCTCGCCAAGCACAAGGTCAGGATTCCAGGCGTCTAAATCCCTGTAGGTTTGAACTATTTCAGCTAAGAATTCAACTTCCGAGTCAGCGAACTGAGGATGTATTACCTCAGCTACTTCCATGGCGCTATGTTCTGCTACCCAGACCATTGCTTCATATAGAGCATCGCAAAATCCCTGGATTATTTCAGGATTTTTTTCAATATAGCTTTCCAATGCGCTGTAGCAGGTATAGGGGATGTATCCTGCAAGCCTTCCTACGGATTCAAGGACATATCCGTTTCCCTGAAGTTCAAATGTTGAAGCTAAGGGCTCAAAAAGTGTGGTGTAATCAGCTTCTCCGGAGGCAAATGCTCCTGCCATCATATCAAACTGGACATCCGTTCTCACCTCAACATCAACCCCGGGAGTTAACCCATTTTGTTTCAATACATATTCCAAGGTCATCAGGGGTACTCCGCCCTTCCTGCCTCCAAGAATGGTATGACCTTTTAATTTGTCAATTGTAAAGTTATCATCTTTTTCCCTTCCAACTATGAAGGACCCGTCTCTTTGGGTAAGCTGGGCAAAGTTAACCGCCAAGTCGTCTCTTCCCTGAAGATATACGTAAACACTGGCTTCAGGTCCCATAAAGGCTATATCTGCTTCGCCGCTTACCAGCGCCGCCATGCACTTATCAGCGCCGCCGCCGTTTGTAAGCTCAATTTCAAGGCCATGCTTTTCGAATAATCCCATTTCAAGAGCAACATACTGAGGCGTATAAAAAATGGAGTGGGTTACTTCAATCAGGCGTACCTTTTGATAATCCGCAGATTTTTCGCTGCATCCCCCAAAAAGAACCGTTGTGATTAAAAGCACAACAATAAGTAGAGAAATAAATTTTTTCATTAAAATCCTCCTAAAATAGTCTTAGAAATATTCTATTCAACTTTATATTAAAGGGTTACATAGGACATGATTATTAGTTAACAAAATTAGTAGAAATTTATCAAACAATATGGTATATTAGAAATGTATGGTTAGGTTAAAGTATAACCTAATATAAAAACACAAATATGTTAAGACGGAGTATAAGATGGCTGTATCTTTTACGGATTTTTTGTTTCAGAATGCTCATAACCCCATATTGTTGATAACAACAATTCTTACCTTGGGGGTTATCATGGTCAATGGATGGACTGACGCGCCCAATGCCATTGCCACATGTGTTTCTACTCGTTCCATATCAGCGCGTTCAGCTATTTTTATGGCTGCAATTTTCAATTTTTTAGGCGTCTTTGTAATGACCTTGATTAATTCAAATGTAGCCCAAACAATTTACAACATGGTTGACTTTGGGGGCAATTCAAAAGATGCATTGGTTGCCTTGTGTGCATCCTTGTTTGCAATCGTAACATGGGCAACTGCAGCCTGGTGGTTTGGAATACCAACCAGTGAGAGTCATGCATTAATTGCGGGAATTTCAGGAGCTGCCATTGCTTTACACAACGGCTTGTCAGGAATAAACGGGAGCGAATGGGTAAAGGTATTATACGGCTTGGGATTATCAACCTTCTTGGGCTTTATATCAGGGTGGATAACAGTAAAATTGGTTGAGGTATTTTTCAGATCCGTAAGCCGAAGAAGAGCAAATGAGTTTTTCAAACATGCACAGGTCTTAAGCGGTGCGGCTATGGCCTTCATGCATGGGGCTCAAGACGGGCAAAAGTTTATGGGTGTTTTTATGCTAGGTATTTTCTTGGTGAATGGACAAGCAGGTGTTACGACTTTTCAAATCCCTGTGTGGATGATGCTTTTATGCTCCATAATTATGGGCCTTGGAACATCAATAGGAGGGTACAGGATTATAAAATCGGTTGGAATGGATATGTGCAGACTTGAAAAATACCAGGGATTTTCAGCTGATATGGCTGCTGCCACATGCTTGTTTATTTCTTCGATGACAGGAATACCCGTAAGCACAACTCACACCAAGACAACGGCTATAATGGGTGTGGGAGCGGCAAGAAGATTATCCGCGGTAAATTGGGGGATAGTAAAGGAAATGGTGATGACCTGGATTTTAACCTTCCCCGGATGCGGAATGATAGGATATTTAATGGCCAAACTATTTATTATAATATTTGTTTAGAGGTGAGAAATGGCTAAAAGAAATGAATTTGATTATTTTGACAGTTTTATAAAAATGGCTGAATACAGTTACAGGGCTGCAAAACTCTTAGATGAAACATTAAGGGATTTCAACAAGGAAACACTGCAAAAAAACATGGTGACCATGCATGAAATAGAGCACTCGGCTGACCTGGAAGCTCACGAGATAATCAAAAGGCTTGCAAAAGAGTTCATAACGCCCATTGAACGGGAAGATATCCTGCTCCTGGTTCATACGATTGATGATATTACGGATTGTATCGAAGATGTGCTTCTACACATGTATATGTATAACGTAAGGGTTATCAAGGAAGATGCCATTAAGTTTTTAGAACTGATTTTATCCGCTTGTGAAGAACTAATCGGCGCCTTTAAAGAGTTTAAGAATTTTAAAAAATCAAAAGGAATTCATGAAAAAATTGTCAAAGTCAACAAATTGGAAGAGGAAGGAGACAATCTTTACACCGAAATCGTGAGAAAACTCCACCTTACATCCTTGGATGCAATAGAGATAATGACATGGACCATAGCGTATAACCGCCTTGAAAAGTGCAGCGACGCCTGTGAAGAAGCAGTAAATGTTATCGAAAGCGTCATAATGAAAAATATGTAAGTGAGTATTGTTAAAAAATTCTCGAATTAATAAAAAAATTCTTGCAATGTTGGAGAAAGATTGTTAAAATAAATCAACAGGAGGCGCGCATATGGGGAAGAATGAAAGAATATCACCGGCAGTAATAAGAAGGTTGCCAAAATACTACAGGTATTTGGGGGAACTGAGTAAAGTCGGAGTAAATAAGATTTCATCAAGAGAATTAAGTGATATGACAGGATTCTCTGCTTCACAGATAAGGCAGGATCTAAATAACTTTGGGGGATTCGGACAGCAGGGATTCGGTTATGATGTGGAAAATTTGCGCAATGAAATCGGCAAGATACTTGGTTTGGACAAAAAATATAAAATTATAATCGTAGGTGCAGGAAATATTGGTCAGGCTATTGCAAATTATACCGGCTTTTACGAAGCTGACTATGAAGTGGTAGCCTTGTTTGACAAGAATCCTAAGCTTATCGGTTTGTCCATCAGGAACGCAATGATAATGGATTCTGACGATTTGGAGGAATTTCTCAAAAAAGAGCATATTGACATTGCAGTTATCTGCACTCCGAAGAGTGTATGCCAGCAAGTAGCGGAACAATTAGTCCGTTGCGGCATAAGAGCTATTTGGAATTTCGCCCCGAAGGATTTAAAAATGCCTGAAGAGGTATACGTGGAAAATGTTCATTTAAATGAAAGTTTATTTTCTCTGACATATTATTACAATAAGATGAAAAAAGAAAGTGAATAACAAAATAGTAAGCAAGACGAAAAGTATAGGCATGGTCAAATTTGACTATGCTATTTTTTTGACCGTGCAGGATATTAAGGATTTTGTTGTAATATGTCGTTTTTTCTGCTAAAATACAAGTGTTTGAAAAACATAGATGGTTTTTTGTATTGCTTATACGCCGCTGAGGGAGGAATAGAAGGTGATAGATAATATAAATATTTTAGAAAATGAACCGGTAAGCATTAGCGAAGGCATATATTGGGTGGGTTACTCCGATGAATTCAGAGGACTTCATTGTAATCCCTATCTCATAATCGAAGGGGATGAAGCAGTCTTGATTGACGGCGGCAACCGGGATGATTTTAGTAACGTCATGCTGAAGATTTTAAGGACCGGACTTAAGCCCTCGCAAATTACAAGGCTGATATATCAGCACTATGACCCGGACCTCTGCGGGAGCCTGCCTCAATTTGAGTCAATTATAAATACCGATGAACTCAGAATCATATCCCATGCAGAGAACAATGTTTTTATCAATTACTATTCAACTAAAACGAAAAAACTTGATTTTCGTGAATTGGGCTGCCGCTTTGATTTTGCTACGGGCAGAAGGCTGGAGTTTTATGGGATTCCTTACTGCCACCAGCCGGGCTCATTTGTTACATATGATACGAAAACAAAGACTCTTTTCTCCAGTGATTTATTCGGCAGCTTTGATTACCATTGGACATTGATGTTTAAATTGGATGATGCCTGCAGGGAATGCCGTGATTTGAATGAGTGCACTTTGAAATTAGAGAAATGTCCCATAAAAGGAATCATAAATTTTCATCAAAGAATCATGACATCAACCCGCGCCCTGGCACATGCCCTTGATACTGTTGAAAAGCTGGATATTGACAAGGTAGCTTCCCAGCATGGCAGCATTATATCTTCAAAAGATGATGTAAAAGCTGTTATCAGGCATTTACGAGCTGTTAAAAACATAGGAATTGATTATGTTTTGTCGGAGGGAACCATATGAAAAAGCAAGATTTTCTCTTGCAGGATATTTTATCCAAGGACCTGCCTTCCGATGAAGAGATCAAAGCCTATGCCCTTGAAAGTTTTGCAAAGGAGATTGATTACAGCAATCAGACGGAACTTTTGACCAAGTTGATTTTGAACCACTCAGCCATAGCAGAGCGCCTTGAACAAGTTAACAAGGAATTGATGCATAATCAGGAAGTACTTGCCGAAGCACAGGAAATTGCCATGTTAGGCCGCTGGGACATGAACCCCTTTTTAGGCACCATGATTTGGTCAAAGTCTATGTATGCCATTCTTGAAATTGACAGTTCAACACCTGCGTCCTTGAATTTGTATTATTCATTTGTTCATCCTGATGACCTTGAAAAGGTTACTGCCATGTTCAGAGCCATGTTTATTACCCAAAAACCCTGGACAACCAGGTATCGCTTGCTGATGAAAAGCGGGCAGGTAAAATGGGTGCAACAGAGAATTTACTCAAAATTTAACGACAAAGGTGTTTTGACTCATTTATACGGGACCATTCAAGATGTCACCGAAATGAAAAAGGTCGAAGACGAGCTTGAAAAATACAGCAAACATCTTGAAAAGTTAGTTGAAGAAAAAGTCCGGGAGATTTCCTCATCTCAACTGGCAACGATTTATGCCTTGATTAAGTTATCGGAATCCAGGGATGACGATACCGGAGCCCATATCGAGAGGACAGCCTCCTTCTGCCGCATGCTAGCCCAAAAAGCACGTACGGTTCCGGAGTATGCGGATATTGTCACCGACACCTTTATAGATACCATATATAAGGCCAGTCCCCTTCATGATATAGGAAAGGTCGGTATTCCCGACAGTATCTTATTAAAGCCTGAAAAACTCACAGATGATGAATTCGCCATCATGAAAACCCATGTCCGGATAGGGTATGAAACCCTGGCTAAAGTCGCCCAACAATACGACAAGAATGAATTCCTCAAAATGGGTATGGATATTGCTCAATACCATCACGAAAAATGGGACGGTACGGGTTACAATGAAGGCCTCAAGGGAAACGATATTCCCCTTGCCGCCAGGATTATGGCATTAGCGGATGTTTACGATGCCCTTCGTTCCAAAAGGGTGTATAAAGAAGCTTTTTCACACGAAAAAAGTATGGAGATAATAGCTTCAAATAAAGGAACCCACTTTGACCCGGTCCTGGTTGATTTGCTTATCCTTTATAATGAAGAATTTAAGGCTTTGTATGATTCTACAATGACATCTTAATGACAAAAAAAGATAAATATGAGGATTAATATTTTAATCCTTGAAATAATAACCATAGAGTGATAGAATAGGGTTGTACCGAAATATTGTTATTTTATTAGCAATATTTTAAAATAAAAACTTACAAAATTTTTGGAGGTAAATAATGGCCAAAGAGATTTTAAACCCATTGGAAAATGCTCAAATGCAAGTAAAAACTGCTTGTGACGCTTTAGGACTGGACCCTGCTGTGTATGAAATTTTAAAGGAACCTCAAAGAGTAATTGAAGTTAACATTCCCGTGAGAATGGATGACGGAACAATGAAATTGTTCAAGGGCTTTAGAGCCATGCACAATGATGCTGTTGGTCCCACAAAGGGCGGAGTTCGTTTCCATCCCGGAGTAACCTTGGAAGAAGTTAAAGCTCTTTCTATCTGGATGACATTTAAAGGCGGTGTAATGGGTCTTCCTTACGGCGGAGGTAAAGGCGGGGTTATTTGTGATCCATTAGCATTATCCCAGGGAGAATTAGAGAGAATTTCCAGAGGCTATATTCAAAAACTATATAAGTACATCGGTGAAAAAGAAGACATACCGGCACCCGATGCAGGAACAAACGGACAGATTATGGCTTGGATGGTTGATGAATACAATAAGTTGACAGGAACTTCAGCATTGGGAGTTATAACCGGAAAACCCGTGGCATGGGGCGGATCAGAAGGAAGAAACGAAGCAACAGGTTTCGGAGTAGCAGTAATAGCCAGAGAAGCTGCTAAGAAATTAGGTCTTGATATTACCAAATCAAAAGTTGCCATCCAGGGCTTCGGAAACGTAGGCCGATATACGGTTAAAAACATGCAAAGACAAGGAGCAAAAGTTGTAGCCATAGCCGAATGGGCACCAAAAGTAGGTACATATGCCCTTTATAACGAAGATGGCCTGGACTTTGAAGATTTGCTGGCTTACTTCAATGTGAACAAGAATTTAGTGGATTATCCTAAGGCTAAAATGATCAGCCTTGATGAATTCTGGGGACTGGATGTTGATATCTTGGTTCCTGCAGCTTTGGAAAATGCCATAACAAAAGAAGTAGCAGAAAAAGTTAAAGCTAAGTTAATATGTGAAGCTGCTAACGGACCGACAACTCCGGAAGCTGACCAGGTATTCAATGAAAGAGGAATCCCGGTTACTCCCGACATACTCACAAATGCCGGAGGAGTTGTTGTTTCCTACTTTGAATGGGTACAGAATCTGCAAGGATACTATTGGACAGAAAAAGAAGTAGAAGAAAAACAAGAAGTTAAAATGGTTAAAGCCTTTAATGATGTATGGGCTCTTAAAGAAGAACAGAAATGCACAATCAGACAGGCAGCATACATGATTTCTGTTAAAAAAGTTGCTGAAGTAATGAAGATAAGAGGTTGGTATTAATAAGCGGAATATAGGGGAAAGGGAAGTCCCCGAATGTTAAAAGCAAGGCCAAAATCAGGCCTTGCTTTTTTATTTGAATAGATTTATTTTTCCTTCATCATTCAAGTATTTGACCGTTAAGGCAACAACAGGACCCATCATAAGGCCTATTACCCCAAAGAGTCTTAATCCTGCATACATGGCAGTAATAGTAATTATGGGGTGCAAGCCTATCTGATGACCGACTATTCTGGGCTCTATGACATGCCTTATAACAGTGACCGAAATGTATAATATCAATAAACCAAATCCCAAAAAGTAGTTCTTCAATATTAATTCAACAATAGCCCAGGGTATTATTACACTTCCCGTTCCCAATACAGGCATGATGTCCAATATTGCCACGATGGCAGCAATGGGCAGTGCATATTTGATTTTCAATATTGATAAGCCGGCATACACTTCCATGAATGTTATAATCATTATTAACAGGTAGGATTTTATAAGTTTCCACAGGGCAACCGTTATAAATATCCGTGCTTCTTCAAAAATTTCACTGAATTTTTTGGGCATCTGCCTTCTGAAGAAGGCCGTTATATTGTCGTATTCCAAGCTGATGAATATCGAAAGAACAATGGTGAATATTACGGATATCATGTAGAGGGGGAAGTTGGATATCAGCCTGGTGACAATTTGTACGAAGGATATGGATATATTCTTTACTAAATCCGCAATATAATTGATACCGTTTGTAATTATTTGTGAAATAGTACTGGCCACTTCCGGTGACAATGCTTGCGCATTGGTGACTATCCAATCGTTAAACTCATGAAGAAGGGGTTCTATCCTGGCAAAATACAATCGGGGTATGGTATAAATAAGATCTGTGATTTGAGTGATTAAAAAAGATGCAAGAAGCCATATCACAAAAGCCACCAGCATATAGAACATTGCTATTACAAAAAGGGCAACACCTTTCCCCTTGCTTTTTACAAATCTGTTAACAAACCTTGTAACAGGCCTTAAAGCCAGGGCTATCAAAAAGCCGACAACAAAGGGCATGACCCAATGAACCACGTAAACAAAAATTATGTAAAGAACTGCGTATGCCGTAGCAATAAAAGCTACGTCCAATATAAATTTTTTCTTAAGATCATCAGTCATCAATAAGACCTCCAAGGGGTGACAAATGTGTATAGGTGTGACCCATACTTCTTTTAAACAATTATAGTATCAATGTGCATTATTTGCAACAGAATTAAAATATAACATTGATATATATGTATGGAAAAATAAGGTATTTATCATAAATACTGCAACAAGTCATGTGTTTATAGCTATAAACTTCGGCTGTTTCATTAATGCGGAGGCTTTCATATTAAAATAATAAAAAATTGGCAATTAAATAAAAACATTAAAATTATGATGTCTTTGTGAAAAATTAATGCTATTATATTATTAACAAGTCAAAAATTGAAAATGTAAATTTTTACCGGAAAGGAACAACTTATGAGAGAAATCAATGTTGAAGAAATAACCAAAACAGTAGAAAAACTCTGCATAGAATCTAATTATTATCTTCCACCGGATGTAAAAAAAGCCTTGGAAGATGCCTTAGATAAAGAGGAATCCCCCTTAGGGAAGGAAATTTTGTCCGATATATTGAAGAATCAGGAAATTGCAAGAAAGAAAGATGTCCCCATATGCCAGGATACCGGACTTACAGTAATTTTCCTTGAATTGGGGCAAGAAGTGAGACTGGTGGGTGGAGACTTAAACCAAGCAATTGATGAAGGAGTAAGACGGGGATACAAAAATGGATATCTTCGAAAATCTGCTGTCGATGATCCCTTTATTGAAAGAAAAAATACCGGTGACAACACCCCGGCCATTGTACACACAAAAATAGTACCGGGCGACAAAATCAAAATCATACTTGCTCCAAAAGGGGGAGGCAGCGAAAATATGAGTGCTCTTGGCATGCTTAAACCATCAGACGGGATAAAGGGCATCAAAAAATTCGTGCTGGATACGGTCGAAAAGGCAGGCTCCAATCCATGTCCTCCCATAATAGTAGGTATAGGAATAGGGGGAACGATAGAAAAGACAACCTTGATTGCAAAACAGGCCCTTCTCAGAAAAGTAGGAGAGCATAATCCGAATCCCAAGGTGGCTGAATTTGAAAAGGAGCTGCTGGAGGAAATCAACAAACTTGGCATAGGGCCCCAAGGCTTCGGAGGAAGAACGACAGCCCTTGCCGTAAATATTGAGACCTTCCCCGCTCATATAGCAAGCATGCCTGTTGCCATAAATATCCAATGTCATGTTGCAAGACATCAGGAAGCAATAATTTAGGAGGTTGCCATGGCGAAAATAATATACACACCCTTAACTTCAGAAGTAATTAATGACCTTAGGGCGGGAGACAGGGTTTTACTGAACGGAATAATCTATACAGGCAGGGACGCAGCCCATAAAAGATTGGCAGAATTAATTGAAAAGGGTCAAAAGCTTCCCATGGATATCAAAGATCAAGTTATCTATTATGTTGGACCTTGCCCTGCAAAGCCGGGACAGGTAATAGGCTCGGCAGGCCCTACAACCAGCGGGAGAATGGATGCATATGCCCCACTTTTGATGGATCACGGGCTCAGGGGAATGATAGGCAAGGGTTTGAGATCTCAGGAAGTTGTAGATTCAATAATAAAGAATAAAGCGGTATATTTTGCAGCTGTTGGAGGAGCGGGAGCCTTATTGGCCGAAGCGATAAAAGAAGCTGAAGTAATTGCATTTCCGGATTTAGGAGCAGAAGCAATCTATAAACTGAGGGTTGAAAATTTTCCCGTAACTGTTATTATAGACAGTAAGGGCAATGACCTGTATAAATCAGGTAAAGAAAAGTACAAAATAATTTAAGGAAGGTAGATTTATGACTCTGAGAGATGATGCATTAAAGTTACACAAGGACTATAAGGGAAAACTAAACATTATGAGCAAGGTAGCCGTAAACGACAGAAATAGTCTAAGCTTGGCTTATACACCTGGAGTGGCAGAGCCTTGCAAAGAAATTCACAAGGATGAAAACTTAGTATATGAATACACCTCGAAAGGTAATTTAGTAGCCGTGGTATCAGACGGAACCGCCGTTTTGGGACTTGGAGATATAGGACCTTACGCAGCAATTCCCGTAATGGAAGGAAAATCGGTATTATTTAAGGAATTTGGCGGAGTGGATTCATTCCCTATCTGTGTAAAAACAAAAGACCCTGATGAAATAGTAAAAATAGTTGAAATGATTGAGCCTGTATTCGGGGGTATAAACCTGGAAGACATTTCGGCTCCCAGATGTTTTGAAATTGAAAGGAAGCTTAAAGAAAAACTTTCAATCCCGGTATTCCATGACGACCAGCACGGAACAGCAATCATAGTATTGGCAGGGCTTATGAATGCACTGAGATTAATCGGCAAAAAAATGGAAGACTTAATTGTTGTAATAAACGGTTCAGGAGCAGCCGGAATTGCAATTGGGAAAATCATTCTTAGTGTGGGCGTAAAAGACCTGATAATGGTTGACAGGACAGGCATTATTTACAAGGGCAGAGAAAAGGGAATGAACTGGATAAAAGAAGAAATGGCGGAAGTGACCAATAAAAACATGAAAACGGGAAGTTTAGCAGATGCAATGGTCGGTGCGGATGTCTTCATAGGAGTATCGGAAGCTAATATCGTAACCGAAGAAATGGTTAAGAATATGAATAAGGATCCCATTATATTTGCAATGGCTAATCCGGTACCTGAAATTGACCCTACCCTGGCCAAAAAAGCAGGTGCAAGAGTTGTAGGAACGGGAAGAAGCGATTATCCCAACCAGATAAACAACGTACTGGCATTCCCGGGACTCTTCAGAGGAGCCCTGGACGTAAGGGCAAAAACCATTAATGAAGAAATGAAATTGGCAGCAGCAAAAGCCTTATCCGAAATCATTACAGACGAAGAATTAACCGAGGACTACATAATACCCTTGCCATTCGACAAGAGAGTGAGACCTGCAGTAGCCAAGGCAGTTGCCCAGGCTGCAAAAGACTCAGGAGTTGCCCGGCTGTAATATAAATTAAACAATAATTCCAAGGAATCCGCCACCTGTTAATCACCATTGTTAAGCCAATAAATGCACAGGTGGTGGGACCGCATGGATTAAATAATATTGACAAATAAGAGACATTTTATTAATATTAATAAAAGTGAACCGCTTTTCAGTCATGAATCCTGCTAATATCATAATATTATGCAGTTTTATTTTTATATATTAAAAAATAACGTTTTCAACCCTAATGTAAAGGAGACTAAAGATGGAATGGTACAACAAAAGCAAAGAAGAAGTACTTGCTGAATTCGGTACTGATGAAATTCAGGGGCTGAGCGAGCAGGAAGCAGCCGCAAGACTTGAAAAGTACGGCAAAAACGAACTGGAAGCACAAGCGAAGAAAAGCTTTGTCAAAAAGCTTTTGGAACAATTTGCGGACTTTTTGATCATTATTTTAATTGCTGCTGCCATTGTATCAGCAGCAGTCGGAGAAGTATCGGATTCAATCGTTATATTAGCGATCGTTGTAATTAACGCGTTATTGGGGATCTATCAGGAAGGAAAGGCGGAAAAGTCAGTAGAAGCCCTGCAAAAAATGAGTGCGCCCAATGCCAAGGTCATAAGGGAAGGCAGGCAAATGGAAGTACCTGCGGCAAATGTCGTACCCGGAGACATAGTGGTTTTGGAGACGGGAGATATTATACCTGCAGATGTAAGGCTGATAGAAAGCTCCAACCTTAAGATTGAAGAAGCAGCCCTGACAGGAGAATCAGTACCGGTTGAAAAGGATGCAAAAGAAATTATAGAAGGTAAAGTAGGCATCGGCGACAGGCATAACATGGGATTTTCAAGTACCATTGTTTCATACGGCAGGGGAAAAGGCCTGGTTGTCGCAACCGGACACAATACAGAAATCGGGGAAATAGCAATTACTATCCAGTCATACGAAGAAGAGCAGACACCCCTCCAGGTAAAACTTAACCAGTTGGGAAAAGTACTTGGAACAGCATGTTTAGCAATCTGCTTAATTGTATTCGGAGTGGGCCTCCTGCAGGGAAGAGAAATACTGAATATGCTCCTTACTTCAATAAGCTTGGCTGTTGCCGCCATACCGGAAGGCTTACCGGCCATAGTAACAATAGTATTGGCAATAGGCATGAACAGGATGGCTGCCCGAAACGCCATAGTAAAAAAACTATTGGCAGTTGAAACCCTGGGAGCAACAACGGTAATATGCTCAGATAAAACCGGTACCCTGACCCAGAATGAAATGACCGTAGTTAAAGCCTACGTTGATGATAAAATACTGGATGTTACAGGGGGCGGATATGAGCCTGTCGGTGATGTAAAATTAGACGGAAATAAAATCAGCATAGATTCGCTTCCCGATTTGGAAACATTTGTGGCAGCAGGAGCATTGGCAAATGATGCCCTCCTGGACAATTCATCAGGCATGTGGAAGATAGCCGGAGACCCGACCGAAGGAGCTATCATCACCTTTGCGGGCAAGTTTGGCAAAACAAGGGAAGAATTGAACAAAAAATTCCCCCGTGTAGAAGAACTGCCCTTTGACTCGGCAAGGAAAATGATGAGCACCTTCCACGCAAACTACATACCCGGAAAGATAGTTTCCTTTACAAAGGGAGCTCCTGATGTAGTTATTAGCAGGTGTACAAAGATTGCATTAAACGGAGAAATAAGAGACTTTACGGAAGATCTGAAAAACAAGGTGCTGGCTGTAAACACCGAGTTTGCCAAGTCAGCCCTTAGAGTATTATCCGCTGCATACAAGGTATGGGACGAAGTGCCCGAGGAAAACAAGTCCGAAGTAGTGGAAAATGATATGATATTCTTAGGTCTTGTAGGTATGATTGACCCGGCAAGACCGGAAGTAAAAGACTCAATCAGGCAATGCAAGGCTGCCGGAATCGAAGCGGTAATGATTACCGGAGACTACAAGGAAACGGCATATGCCATAGCAGAACAATTAGGGATGGCAGACTCCCATGACCAGGCAATGATGGGGGCTGAACTTGATAAATTCTCCGATGAAGAAATGAGGGAAGTAGTAAAGAAAACAAGGGTATATGCCCGTGTATCGCCCCAGCATAAGGTAAGAATAGTAACGGCATTGAAAGAGAACGGGAACATAACTGCAATGACCGGGGACGGGGTAAACGACGCCATGGCCCTCAAGAAAGCCGATATAGGAGTGGCTATGGGCATAACCGGAACAGACGTTGCAAAGAATACGGCAGAGGTAATCTTGACCGATGATAACTTTGCAACCATAGTAAATGCAGTGGAGGAAGGAAGAATCATATTCAGCAACATCAAGAAGTTCGTATTCTTCCTGTTAAGCTGTAACATAGGTGAAATCCTCCTGGTATTCATCAGCATATTATTGGGATGGGAAGTACCCCTCCTGCCGATACAACTCTTGTGGCTGAATCTTGTAACGGATAGTCTCCCGGCCTTGGCACTTGGAGTAGAACCGGCAGAACCCAATATTATGAATCAAAAACCGAGAGATACCAAGGAAGGCATACTTCACAAGGGAATGTATGGCGGAATCATCTTCCAGGCCATTGCAATAGCCGGTGCATGCTTGCTGGCATATTACTTGGGAGTGCAGAAATATGGACTTACAAACGGTTTGGAAAAGATAAGAACTATCGTGTTTACAACCATGATTACTGCAGAGCTGTTAAGAGCATTTTCCTCAAGGTCAGAGGATTATACCTTGTTCAAAATCGGGTTCTTCTCAAACAAAGCAATGAACAAAGCAGTTTTGGTATCCTTTGCTTTGACCTTAGTAGTTCTGTACATTCCAATATTGAACGGTGTATTCCACACTGTACCCTTATCCTTGGCTGATTGGGAAAATGTATTGTTATTATCCTTCATACCTTTGGTAATGGGAGAACTATATAAAAAGTTTTTCAAGAATAAGTAATATTTAAATGTAAAAAACACCTTTAAGCTCGTTCAATCCGGCATGAACGAGCTTTCAAATTTAATAAAACAGTTTAAAATGCTGCAATAATGTTGTATAATGTTATCAAATACAGATAACTTGAGGTGTGCAATATGAGTCTGGCTTCCCTGACCGGGGAGGATGCAGGTCACAAGCTTGTGGAGAGAGAAGGCTGAAAAACATAGAAGATCAGCAATTTGAGGAGAAATGAACTTAAGAGTTGTACTTAAAATATTAGGAACGGTTTTATTTTGGGAATCAGTTTTGATGATCCCATCTCTGATTATTTCAATAATAGAAAATTCTTATGACAGAAATGCATTTATCATATCAATAATCCTCTTAGGATTTATCGGGTTTATGTTAAAAAGCATTAAAGTCGGCTTGAACATCAGAAAACGGGAAGCCTATGCTTCCGTTGCCCTAAGCTGGCTTATGATGTCTTTATTTGGGGCTCTGCCCTACTATTTAAGCGGTGCTGCTCCCAATTATATAGATGCTTTATTTGAAACGGCTTCCGGTTTTACTACCACCGGTGCAACAATATTTGAAAATGTGGAAATTTTGCCTCGAAGCATATTGTTTTGGAGAAGTTTTACCCTTTGGGTAGGAGGAATGGGTGTATTGGTTTTCACCTTAGCCTTGGCACCTTCTTTAGGAGCACGTTCGATTTTTCTTATGAGGGCGGAATACCCGGGGCCTTCAGCCGGGAAACTGGTACCAAGACTTTCAGATACGGCAAAAATACTATATATAATTTATGGAGTAATGACAGGTGTTACAGTGATTATATATTTAATAGGCGGAATGTCCCTGTTTGATGCTGTCATTCATGCATTCGGCACTGCAGGTACAGGCGGATTTTCTGTTAAAACCGGAGGCTTGGGACATTACAGCAGTTTATTTATAGAATGGACAACCCTAGTGCTGATGTTTTTATTCGGAATTAATTTTTCGCTTTACTATACGGCATTAAAAGGTAATTGGAGAATCTCCTTAAAAAATGAGGAATTGATATTCTATTTTATAATTGTCATTGTTGCTGTAATCATTATATTCATTAATATAATGCCTGTTTATAATTTTTCAGTATCTGATTCCTTAAGAAACTCTGCTTTTCAAGTGACCTCCGTAATAACAACTACCGGTTTTGCAACCACAGACATAAATATGTGGCCTTTGTTGTCCAAAATGGTTTTACTAATATTAATGATAACCGGTGCCTGCTCCGGTTCAACAACAGGCGGTTTGAAACTGGTACGTGTGATAATACTTTTTAAATCAGTTATTAGAGATGTGGACCATACTATTCATCCAAGCTCCGTAAGAACGATAAAAATCGGCGGTAAATCTGTTGATGATGAAATAGTAAACAATGCATTTATATTCTTCTTTGTATATATAGCAATATTATTTATTTCAACTGTAATTCTGTCTTTGGACAACTTTGATTTTATGACTACATTTTCGGCTTCCGTGGCATCCTTAAGCAATATAGGTTCCGGATTTGAATTGATAGGGCCTTTGGGAAACTTTTCTTTGTTTTCAAATTTAAGCAAAATAACCATGACCTTGTGCATGATAGTCGGAAGGTTGGAAGTGCTGCCGGTAATCGCGTTAATTTCACCTTCCATGTGGAATAAGCAGTAACATACTTGGACAAAGATAAATGCGAGCAAACTCCTCGCATTTTTTATAACTACCATAATAACATATCATCTACTAATTCTTTGTAGAAAAGTTAGCACTTCATCGTTATAATAGAAGGTGACAAATCGAAAGATGAGGAGGTAAAAATGGATTTTATTAAGTTGGCAGAAGAACGATTTTCTGTGAGGAAATTTTCAGACAGACCGGTAGAACAAGATAAATTGAAATTAATCTTAAAAGCAGGACAGATAGCACCAACTGCATGTAATAATCAGCCCCAGAGAGTCTATGTGCTTCAAAGTCATGAAGCTTTGAAGAAATTGCAAAAATGCAAAAAGTCACATTTTGGAGAAACACTTGCAATTCTTATATGTGCTGATACTAAAGCTTGTTGGAAACGTGAATACGACGAGAAAACCAGCGGAGAAATAGATGCTGCTATTGTCACCACTCATATGATGCTGGCAGCTCAGGAATTAGGAATCGGGTCAACTTGGGTGATGCATTTCGACCCAGAAGCAGTACGAGCTGAATTTGAGATTCCTGATTATGAAGAACCGGTCAGCTTGCTTGTAATGGGTTACGCAGCCACCGATGCAAAACCATCTGCACTTCATGTGCAGAAAAAAGACTTAAAAGAAACAGTTAAGGTGTTATAACAGCCAGCTTGCCTGGAGCATGAGAACTAACAAATCGGAACTTAGGGTAGTTTTTTTAGGATGCTGAGAGGTTTTTATGAACTATAATCCAATAATTTAATAATTTTATTTTTTAATTGGATTCCGCTGGGGGTAATTACACTTCCGGCCCTTCCTTTTTTTGAGATTATAAAACCAAAACTGTCAAGTTTATTAAGGCATGTTCTTATTTCTTGTTCAGAATAAAACAAATTGTTGCATTTAAACATGTTCATAAGCTTATTGCGGCCTATACGTTCTCTATTGTTATATGATTTTTCTAATTCTATTAGAATATCTCTATATAAATCAATTTTACTTCCTTCCTTTAAAATAAATTTTAAAATAAGATCATTCATCAGATTGTTATTGTTTTCAACGTACAGGTCCCTGTCGTATGAGACATTTGTAAAAGGAAGGTCATCTTTTTCAATTATATTTTTATCTAAACTCACAAGATATTCTATAACATTTCGCAGTTCCCTGATATTCCCTTTCCAGCTGTATGATTGCATAAGTTTTTCTGCTTCGGGATGAAAACTTATATCCTTTCCCAAGCTTTGGATAAAATAATTTGCAATTAACATTATATCATCTTGTCTTTCCCTTAAGCTGGGTAAAGTAAGAGGCAGGACGTTAAGCCTGTAATACAAATCCTCTCTAAACTTCCCTTCATCCACAAGTTTCCTTAAGTTTTTATTTGTTGCAGCTATAATTCTTACATCTACAGTAACTATTTTATTGGATCCTAATTTTATAATTTTCATTTCTTCTATGACACGAAGCAGTTTACTTTGTGTTATTAAGGGCATTTCTGCTATTTCATCAAGAAACAATGTCCCGTTATGAGCTAATTCAAAAAGGCCTATCTTGCCTCCTTTTTTTGCCCCCGTAAAAGCACCTTCCTCATACCCGAACATTTCGCTTTCAAGTAAATTTTCAGGTATAGCAGCGCAGTTAACAGCAACAAAATTATATTTTTTTCTTGGAGATTCGTTATGTATAGACTGGGCAAAAATCTCTTTTCCTGTACCGCTTTCTCCGTATATCATGATTGATGAATTTGAATTAGCCATTGATTTGGCAGTCTTAATTACCTTTTTAATAATTTCGCTGTTTCCTTTAATATCATCAAAGTTATAAATTGCCTTGTGTTTCGCAAAACTGATTATTGTCCTGTAGTCATTCTGCTTTTCTTCAATTTCTTCAAAGTCATCTAATGTAATGACAAAACCGGTTATTAAATCATCATTAAAGATTGGAACGATAGAAATAATAATTTTCTTACCGCTGATATCTATTATTTTCTCTTCTTTTTTGCTGATGGATCGCATTGACCTGATATTATTAAATTCTGGTATAATTTCAGAAATATTTAATTGTTCAATGGCAAAAGACCGATCTTTTAGAATACTTTTTGCTTTTGAATTAGAAGACATGATAACTCCCCATACATCAGTTATAATAATGCCATGTCTCATAATTTCCAAAAGAACATCAATTTGCATTTTTAAATTATCTTTTTCACCCAATATTGTTTCTATGCTAAAATCGGCAGAATCAACATCATGCAGCAATTTTTTTATGTGATGTTTTTGTGAAAAGTCTTTAATTTTTAAAACATTGGCGATTTCTAATATACAAGTTGCATTACAAACTCTTTCCCCGATATTAATTGTTTTTTCAATACCTTTTGGAACCATTTCCATTTCATTTGTCGTTATGGCTATTTTTATATCATGGTCATAATCTTCATATGTCTTATAATAGGGAATATATTCATAATCTTTATAACCAAAAGAATATAAAGTTGAAATGACTTCCATACAATTTCTAAAATTTATATTTACCACAAGTATCCGGGATTTCTTTGGTATATCAGCAATTTTATTCAGATTTTCCTTTTTGATCGTTAATCGGTTTATTACTATTTCAGAATTTTCCTTTGTTTTAAGTTTTACCTTTTCAAAAATATCAATATTAACTACAAAAATGCATTTTTCATGAAGCATATCTAATTTATTTATTTCATCTGCTGTATATATATTTATATCAATATCAAATTCTTTAAAATATTTTAACAAATCATTTTTAATTATTTCTCCATATTTTCTCGTAACTGCAACTATAGCGATATCATTCATAACAACACCCTCTCAAAAATTAATAGGATATATAGGATAATCAATAACCTATTTAACCAATAAATTTTCTCTTTCAATTATCAAATTTAGCGCTCATTATTAAGCTAAAATCTAATAATCCATCAATACATTAGTTTGGCACGATACTTGCAAATCGTAAAATGTAAACGTTTCTAACATTATAACAGTATTTATTAAAAAAAGCTATATTATGATTAAGAATCTTGCAGCTATATATAAAGGAATTGAAGAACTTATACCGGGTATTGATTTTAAATATGCAGAAAATAAAAGTTATAAATTTTTAAGAATAAGTATTGCGTGTTGCGAATTAAAATCATATAATGGTGCTTGTGAATAATCATTTATGATTTTATATAATTATTTAGCTAGGAGGAAAAATGATTAATTCAATTGTAAACAGAGAAGAGTATATTGATTTGGATGAACGTATGTTGAATAATACGGGTCTTCCAGACATCAAAGCAATTCCCGGAGAAAGATGGTTTGCCTTAGAAACGACGATTGAGGATGATATGATTCCTTATTGGGGCGGAGATTGGGGATGTTCCTCGGAGGTAACCAGATTAAGAGCGGTATTGCTGCATAGACCGGGAAAAGAAATTGAAAACTTTGATTTTAACCAGGTACGTTTTAGAGCTCCCGTCGATTCTGAAAAATTTCGCGCTCAGCATGATGTACTGGCTGATTATTATCGTAGCCAGGGAGTCGCCGTGTATTATGTAGAAAATGGACGAGCAGACAGACCTAACTCAGTATTTTGCCGTGACAAATTATTTATGACTCCGGAAGGAGCAATTATTTGCAGGCTTGCCATGGAAGAGAGAAGGGGAGAAGAACGTTTTGTTGCTGAAACATGCGCAAAGCTTGGTGTCCCCATAGTGAAAACCATTGCCGGAGATGGCATATTTGAAGGCGCTAATGCAATGTGGGTTGACAGGCACACGGTAATTTTATCTTTAAGTGTTCGTGCAAATAGAAGCGGATATGATCAAATGGTTGCTGAATTAAAGCGGCAGGGTGTTACAGATATACTAACAATGCAAATACCTTATGGACATGCTCATATTGATGGATTGCTTAATTTTGCAAGCAACGATTTGGTGTTTTTACATGCAATGCAGGTTCCATACGAAGTAGTGGATGCTTTAAAGAAAAAAGGGTACAGAATAGTGGAAACCCCATCTTTAACTGAAACAAAATATGGTTATGCAACAAATTTTGTTGCTATTGAACCGGGACATGTCGTATCGGGTAATTTAGCACCGCGTTCAATTGAGCTGTTAGAAAAATACGGAATTAAGGTTGACATTTTGGACTTGTCAGAATTGAATAAAGGCCGCGGTTCCGTCCATTGTATGACAGCATTCCTTAAACGCGATGCTCAATAATTATTGTCGATACTCTAAAATAAAAAATATAAAGGAGAGAAAAATGAACAAAATCAAAAACTATTTAGCATTTTTGTTGGTTATGTTATTTATTCTTGGATCAATTACAGGCTGCGGTTCTCCAGCCAATCCTAATCAACCTTCAGACGGAACTGGACAAAACGATGGCGAAAAGACTCTAAGAATTCGTAAAACTACTTCTTTAGTATCTACCGATTGGGAAAAGACAACTGCCTCGGAAGACATGCAAATAGTATGGATTCAGGTGTTTGAAGGGCTCTATGGCATTAAGGAAAGTGAAGGAGGATATTATAAGGAACTTGCTAAAGATGTACAAATAAGTGATGACCAATTGACTTACACTATTACTTTAGTTGATGCTACTTTCCAAAACGGGGATCCTTTAAAAGCATCTGATGTTGTATTCAGCTATGAAAGGGCAATGAAGAATTCAAGATTCAATTATATTACAAATATGATTGATTCCGTTAAAGCAATTGATGACAAAACTGTGGAAATAAAATTGTTGTATCCTTATGCTGCTATTGCGCATACATTTTTTAGCGTTAAAATATCCAGTGAACGAGAAGTTACTGAAGCCGGAGATAAATTTGGCACCCTTCCCCATAAAGCAGGAACTGGCCCGTACTATATAAGTGAATATGATCCGGCATCAGGAGTTAAATTAAAAGCATATGAAAACTATTGGAAAGGCGAAGCAGATATTAAAAATGTTGAATATGTTGTTATAACAGAGGACTCAGCAACTGTTATAGCATATGAAAACAAAGAACTTGATTATATTCACAATGCTCCTACAGCAGAATGGCAAGCATTGGAAGCTGCTTCCAATGGCAATAGTTCCATGGTTAAGGGAAATACCATCAGAACATTTAACATTAACTGGCAATCCCAGGTAAATGGAGGTATATTAGGTAACGATTATATCAGACAAGCAATATTCTATGCAATTAACAA
>Ga0255342_1002214_pt1 | contig 24873 bp, 19 predicted proteins | sample wastewater_treat_3_FD_192416 | JGI IMG/M metagenome (GOLD analysis project Ga0255342, IMG submission 192416) | Wastewater microbial communities from Lulu Island WWTP, Vancouver, Canada - plant14 | ecosystem: Engineered > WWTP > Wastewater > Unclassified | place: Canada: Vancouver, British...
TGAAGAATAATCTCCCGACACTAAACTATAAGCAGTAACAGGAGTTCCATTTGGAGTATATACAGTTATTTGCTGGTAATATGCTTGGTTAAAATAATATTGAGCATAACGATAATTTTACAACAAATTTGTTTTCAACCTCAGTTAAAAACTGTTTTTTCCCTGCCGACCAATAATAGTTTTGCTGCCCGAACAGGTATGCTCCGGTTGTAAATAGCAGAAACAAAATGATTATATTCTTTTTCATGATGAATTTATTTTGATGTCTTGTGTGCAATGATTCTTGTTATCATATAAGTATTAGCTGGAGGTGCCCCTTGATACATTAGACATATAACCGGTTCATCCGGCTCAAAAAGCCTTCGATTTTTCTCTTCTTCCGTCATTTCCCTATATTCAAAGTGCAACCAAGTACCTTCATTCATAAGCTCGACAGGTAAACCTATCCGATTAAAAAGAGGCACTGAGATTGCATTCCGGTAATTCCACGTTCTGCCACTTCCGGCGGAAATGCCTTCCCCTTCAAGTCCTATACCTTTGGGATTTTTTACTTCAATATAGAGTGCATACCCCTGGCATGGGCCTGTAGGCCCCAAAACTTTTCCTTGTGCTTGATTATGAGGTAGTTTTTCTTTCTCACACCCAGCTCCTCCTGTCAACAGAAACAGGGCGATTACGGTAAATAATAAAATTTTGTTTTTCATTTCGTTAAGTTTCAAAATGTTAGTGATTCCTTTGCTACCTCGTTTTCGACCGTGGGCCGCGTCATTTTTCATGTTCTCTCCCACGGTCTAAACAGAATGCCAGCTTTAAAAAGGCATAAACGCCATATATAGCAATCTGAAATATGCAGAAAACTGTAACACGTTGTGTTCATAACCTTTTTGTTTAAAATGCTCATGATCAAATCCTTCTTTGTCTCCTTTCGGGATTATTTCATACTTTTTCCATGCCTGCCATGAAGAAAGTCTCCTTTCCACATGAAAGAATACGCAACTAACTGCCGAAACGCTGCAAGGGAAATGCATGGAGCGGGGCAGGCTCTCCGGCGGAGGGAATCCGTATTGAGCAGACCGCTAATAATTTAGTGATTAATGATATGATTTGTTAATTAATAATAATCATTATTACTTTCCGATGCAGAAATTCCTGAAGATATTTCCCAATATCTCGTCTGTTGTAATTTCACCGGTTATCTCACCCAGGTAATGAATAGCCTGGCGTATATCAATTGCCAGCAGGTCATCCTGTAAGCCTTCCCTCAGACCCTGCAATACCCTTTCAAGGCTATCTGTGACTTGAAGCAGTGCATGATAATGCCTTATATTTGTGATTATTACATGATCAGAAGCTTTCCTGGTATCATCTGCATACCTTAATAGCTCTTCCTTCAAAATGTCAATGCCTTCTCCTGTAAGGGCAGAAATAAAGGAGAGTGATTCACCCTGTAAAAGAGATATATCCTTCCTTATCTCTTCTCTTTTAACCGTACTTGCCAAATCTATCTTATTAATCAGTATCATCATTTTGATATCTGATCCGGAAATAATCCCCCTTACATTGTCAAGGGTATCTTTGATCTGATCCGTAGTGTTGTTTATATCGATCACAAGCAGTATTATAGCTGCGGTTTGTATTTTTTCACGGGTTTTCTTTATTCCAAGCCGTTCAATTGCATCATCAGTCTCTCTAAGACCCGCAGTATCAGTGAAACGGAACTGGACACCTTTAATAATTGCCGTATCCTCAATCGCATCTCTTGTTGTGCCTGGTATTTCTGATACAATGGCTTTCTCTTCCCTGAGCAGAGTGTTAAGAAGAGTTGATTTTCCGGTATTCGGGCTTCCCGTAATTACCACAGGAACACCATTTTTAATTGCATTACCCAAACTAAAAGATAATGCAAGGTCATTTGCCGTCTTCAGTACCCTTTTTACAATGGCTTCAAGTTCATTTCTATCGGCAAACTCAACATCTTCTTCAGCAAAATCAAGTTCCAGTTCTATCAGTGAAGCAAAATGAACGAGATCAGCCCTGAGTTTTCGTATCTCATCGGAAAACATGCCTCTCATCTGATTTACAGCTATTCTGTGTGCTGCCTGTGATTCAGATGCAATAAGATCTGCAACTGCTTCAGCCTGAGAGAGATCTATTTTGCCATTAAAGAATGCACGCTGAGTAAATTCCCCGGGACTGGCCGGTACAGCCCCATTCTCTATCAACAGTTCAACTATTCTCTGCTGTATGTAAGGTGAAGCATGACATGAGATTTCAGCCGAATCTTCGCCTGTGTAGGAGTGAGGGGCTCTGAAAATACTTACAAGAACATCATCAATCAGCTCATTTTCAGAACGTATTTCACCATAGATAACAGTGTAACCCTTTTGCTTCTCTATTTCTGTTTTATTATTGAAAGGGAAAAATATTTTTTTACAGATATCAAAGCATTCCGGTCCGCTGATACGTATTACTGCTATTGCACCTCTGCCTGAAGTAGCTGGAGCACAAATCGTTTCACCTGTTCTGAGCATTGCCTGCCTTATATTTCAGGCAAATGTATTAAACTTAAATGAAAAGACATCGGGAAGCAATCATAGCTTCCCGATGAACTCCTATCTTTCCAAGTTCTGCACTGTAAACCATGAATCTGCAACCTGAACCTTTTCTGAAATATTACTAAATAATATTTCTGATTTTCTGTTAGTTATCAGATTAGTGGCAACCATGTTAGATACCATGTATTTGCCTTCCGCCAGGGAATGAAAGCCTTTTATTTCAATAGTCTTGAAATGCTGATTATCATAATTGAAGAACTCCATTTTTAAAACCTGGTGCTTATCCATGCTGATATAGCTTATTCTCCTGGAATAACCGTATTCGTCAGCTTTATCATCATTTACAGGAATACTCTCAATGATCCAGACATTATTGGTTCCCGATCCTTCAAGATGTTTGTTATTAAAATCAGAAATGTTAGGAGAGCCCATATCGGCATTTGAGAACTCAGAGCTCATAAAACTCTTTCCTGTTTCCGAAGATGAGATCCTGCGGGTTTTCTTCAGAGCAGGCATGAAAATCCATATCTCATCAGAGGTGCTTTTATTATCAACTATAAGCATAGCTGTTCCCCGTACATCGGCCGGTTCAAGGAATTTTATCATGCGTTTCTCAACTCCACCCGGAAAACTCTTTGATGTCATAGAGATTGTCCTGTTTCTTGATGCTCCCGTCTTTTCTGTTATTGTGAGCCTGATTGTTGCCTGGAATGAACTGATGATTGAAAGTTCACGTGATTTATTCAGTATCTGGTCAGCATCAGTTAACTGAGCTGACACTGGATTAAACAACATTATTGATGCAAGTAAAATTATTGACTTTTTCATTTTATTCTGATTTGTTTGGTTGTTAATTCATTTGTAACAAAAGCCGGCCTGAAGAGGACTATGATTGCTGGAACGATTATCAGTGCCCCGATCAGGCATGATCCGATAGAGATAATTGTCAGATAGCCAAAGAACCTTATTGATCTGAATCCCGAAATTATTAAAGGTGAAAAACCGGTCATAACCGTGAAAGCATTTATTATTATGCTCCGGCCAATTATTGCGAAAGAAGATTTAGTGGATTCCTCATATGATAATCCTTTCCTGATCTGGCTGTTAAAGCACCAGATATACTGGATGGTGAAATCAACACCAACGCCGATCATTATTGACGATAGCAGGGCCGTAGCTGCATCGAGAGCAATCCCTACATATCCCATGAATCCAAACATTATAAGTATTGATACGGCAAGCGGAACTGAACCGATAATTCCTCCTTGTGCAGATCTGAATATAATTGAAAGAAGTATAAAGACAGTTACAAGTGCAAAAATCAGCGACGATGCCTGTCCTTTTATTATGGAAGCGGCGAAATCAGTCATGATAATTGCATATCCTCCTATGGTTATTTCTGCAGGTATTGACTCAGTAAGCCTTTCAATCTGTGACTTCACATTCTTTATTATTCTGTTCTCAGGATCAGAAAGCCTTATAAGAACATGAGCCTTCGTATTGTCAAGATTCATCATTTGGCTGAAATCATCAGGGTCGCCGCTCATATTGTAGAGTTCGAACATCTGAGCAATGCTTTCGCGTGTATCCGGAATTTTATCATATCCATCTTCAGCATCAGTATAGATAGCCTTGCTCATTTCTCTTACTGCCTGTGAAATGGAAAACACCTGTCCGACTCCTTCAGCCTTTTCAATCTCCCTTGTAAGATTATCTATTCCTTTCATCACTTCAGGATCCTTAATATCGCCTGAAATCATTACCGAGATTGTCTGTGACCCTCCGAATTTATTGTTAATCAATTCAGAAGCCATCGCAACTGGACTCTTTTTAGAGAAGTAATTCTCCTGATTAGTTTCAATTTTAAGCAACATCATTCCTGCAGTAACTGCCGCAGTAATGACAACAACACTAATCAGTATCCTGCGTGGATATTTTATTATTACTCCTGATACCCTGTCAAGAATTTTGTATATGCCATCTGTCCTTCTTTTGTTTGTTTTTTCCTCCATCCTGATATTTTTCTGTACTAATAGCAAGGAAGGTATATAGAAAAGACTCATTAAAAGGGCGGCTGATACACCTATACTTGCAAGAACACCAACATGCCTGGCTGGTATAATTGAATGTGTCAGTAGCCCGAGGATACCGGCAATTGTTGTCAGTCCGCTGAATAGTATCGGCATTCTGAGAGAGCCCAATAATTCACTGATGATCCCGGTCTTTGAGTTTGTTTTATTCTTTTGCCCAAGTTCCTGATAGCGAGCTACAAGATAGATTCCATAATTATTTGCAACAGCAATAAGAATTATTGGCACAAGAATAATTATCATTGACAACTTCCATCCAAACAGAGGGATCAGGCCCATGCTGATAGCTACTGCCAATACTACAACCGAAAAAGGAACAGCTACGCTTTTCCAGTTGCCCAGAGAGATCTTAAGAATCAGAAGCATTAGGAGAAGAGCCACCGGCACAAGGATTAATGCATCTTTTCTGACATCTTCAGTTATATACTGTCTTATGTAGGGTAAACCTCCTTTGAGGATCTTTGAGTCACCGCCATAAACGCTTACAATGGAATCTATCTTATGCAGTGTTGAACTTTCTGTTTCCAAGGTGTTTATTGTAGCTGTTATTGAAGCAGTTGTCATATCCGACGATACTACTATATCCCTGGCAAATCTGTTATTCAGGATATTTTCTTTCAGTTCGTCCAATCCTTCCTTGTCTGTTGGGATTCTTCTTATAAGAGGATCGGCAACCATCATATCATCAGTGCTTTTTATTGTCCGCACTGTAAAAGGAGATATCCTGTCAGTGACTCCTGTAAGCTTTGACACTTCCCTGTCTATATCTCTGATCTTTTGAAGATTATCTTCAGTAAGGATAGTTGAGTCGGAAATAAGGAGCATCACTATATCCTGCACCCCGAATTCTTGCTCTATTTTGTTTGTTTCTATTCTGGAGGGCATTTTTTCAGGGATATAGTTCCTGATGTCCGGATCCGTTTCCGAAAAGGGTATAAGCAATCCAAGAGAGATACCTGTTACAAGGCAGGCAACAATTATGAACCAACGGTATTTTGAAATAAAATTAATCATATTAAAAATTTACTTTAAGGCCTAATCTGAAGCAATTCATAAACTCATCTGCAATATCATAAAGGGAACCTTTCTTTCCGGAAAAATAATCTCCGCCTGCTGTTATTGTAAGTCCGTCAGCAGGCTTCCATACCAACTCCGGCATAAGCATAAAATCCTTTGATACGAAGTTATATGTTGTTGTTACCGATGGTGTAAGTTTTCCATATAACAGATCAGCTTCAACTCTTAATCCCCCTGAGTGATACCATTTTTCAAGCTGGTAATTATAAAGCCTGTTAAAGGCTGCTGTCTGAAGACGGGTATATTCCGCAAAATTGAAACCCGGATTTAAAAGGAATGTGGCCAAAAGTGCAGGATCAATATTTCCGGTTAACATTGGCTCGACAGCTGAAGGTTCAAAATCAGGGATCACCTTACCTGAATATTCAAGTGTAATGCGCCAGTTGCCTTTCATCCAGTCAATTCCTCCCACCAGGTTTATCTCTTCCATTGGTACATATTCATAGGTTTTATATGACAGGTAGGGGCTTTTCCAGGCGACTTCGCCTCTTATTCCGAATCCGCCAAGCGCAGCTTCAAAATCAATTCCCAAATTCCTGATCTTATATGGTTTTGTACTCAGATCCACCGACGGTAAAGGGATAATTTTTAAAGTATCAATTGAAAACCTTGTGAGTGCAATGCCGGGCATTGGATCATAACCATCAAACCATGAAAGACTCAGATCGACACCTGTAAGATGAAAATCGGTTTTTAATCCATATGTAAACATTTTCCTGTCAGTCAGCAATGATTCAATCTCATAGATGTTTACATAGGAAGGAAGGTCAATAGGCCCGATAAGAAGGCGGGAAGACCTGAAGTAAGGAATAGCCACAGCCTGGATAGTCAGGGCAGTGAAGGGGTACAACTTTATTTCAGTCAGCAAATTTCCCATATCCATATCCTCACGATCGGTTGAACGGGAGACAAGATTCTGAGGACTAAGTTTTTGTGTAGGATTTGTGAAGTCTGTCCGGCCCCATTTAATTATCTTTTGTCCTACACTGATATCCAACTTTTCCCAGTTCAGCGTTACAAAAGCTTCTCTAAGGTCAAATCTGTTGACAGGTTCTGAAAATTCTGTTCCGTAGCGGTATCTCAGATCTGCAAAGCCTTTAAAATGAGCGCCGTCTCTGATATCTGCTTTTAATGCAAAATCTGAAAATGAACTAGGTATGCTTAATTTATTGTCAGAGTCCTTAAAATTTCCATAGAAACCGCCTCTCACGAAGCCAGACAGATTTTTGCTTACCTGATCTTCACCTGAATTAAAATAATTTCCTCCTTGACCGAATGCCGCCGTTCCCATAACAAGGAAAAGAAATGCGGCAATCCTGATTGAAATTTTGTTCATAATCTTTTTTTGCAACAAAGGAAGGATAATAACGCATGTGCGTCGTCTTATCCAGCTTTCCCGCACCTGCCTTTTTGCAAAATATGGTTCGCGCCGCTTGGGAAGTACTTAGTAAAAACAAGTAAGGAAACAGAGGATTGATTAAGCGGAGAATGCCGGCTATCCTTTTATTCCGGTATTTTTCTCGCGGTATTCGCTTGGAGTAATTCCTGTTAAATTTTTGAAAATTGTGTTAAATGTTGTCTTGGAATTAAAACCGGAATCAAAGGCGATAGCAAGGATTGTAAAATTATCATTTTTGGGATCCTCAAATCTTGAAATAACCTCTTTTACCCTGTATTCATTGATGAAAGTAAAGAAATTTTTGCCGTGCTTTTCATTTAGCACCTGCGTAATATGGTGACGGGGAATGTCGGTTATCTCCGAGAGATCCTGAATACTGAGATCCCTGTTCAGGTATGGTTTCTTAGTTTCCATCACTGAAATAAGCGTATCCAGATAGGCAACAGCCTGCTCATCCCTAAGACCACTCTTACTGTATTTCCCGGGTTCTTTCTCGTAATCTTCTTCTTCTTCTTTAAATTTTATTTCTGTACCAAATATTTCCGGTTGTTTTATAACATAGAAACTATAGGTAAATGAAAATAAGGCAATAAAACAGAAAACTACAAAATAAGGATCAAAGGGAATTATGTCGCCAATCATGTTCAGTCCCCCCAGAACAAAAAGGACAAAGAAGGCAATATAAAAACTAATTGAAAGTATCTTCAGCCAGTTAAGAGTAATAACTCCTGAGGTGAAAGAAACGAGATCCTTAAGGTGACGCTGGTGTTTTCTTATCTCAAGAAATGACAGTATACTGTAAATCGTTATCGAAAGAAAAAAAGCTGTACTGTAAACAATTCTTAAAGAGATGAACCTGTCAGGAGCAAAAAAATACCGCAGATCCTCAAGCAGCGGAACATCCCTGAATATCACCGAAACGATAAAGAACACTATGAAAGGAATAGAATGCAACAGATTGATCCATTTGAATTTAAGTCCGGGATTTGTCATATACCTAATATAAAGATAAAGCAGCGGACCATAGGCAAATGCTATAAAAGGGAAAGCATACAGTTCAATCACTCTGGCATTGAGCAGGGCAAAAATCAATTCGATGCATAAAAGGAAAAGCCAGGTCGCCATCAGTCTGTTGGCAACTGTAAAGGGCTTTTTTGTAGATATGAGCAACCCAGCAAAAAATGATTGAGATATCCCTATATATATAACCGGATCAATACTCACCTTTTATGATCTTAATTTTAGCTGCAAATATAACAAAAGGGAGGGAATAGGCTTTTTTGAATTTGCAGTAAGTTTCAATTTTAATGTTATTAACAAATGCTGGTTGCCAGGTGTATTGAGAGCAGGCAAGTAAGTGCAAAGCTTACAGCAGCCTTTCTGACTCTGAGACTCCAAGGCTTCACGCTTATAAAATTGTTAGACTTTCTTTTTATATTTGCAACACAAATTCATTAATAAATTATGGGACTATTAACAGGAAAAACAGCATTAATAACCGGAGCATCAAGAGGCATAGGAAAGGCAATCGCTCTGAAGTTTGCAAAAGAAGGCGCTGATATTGCAATTACAAACATTATTGATGACCAGGATTTCAGAGATGCAGTAATTGAAATTGGCAAGTATGGCACCAGGGTTAAAGGATATGTCTCTAACGCTGCTGATTATGCAGATTCACAGAAAGTGGCAGCCGATGTGATCAAAGATTTCTCCGGTATAAATATACTTGTAAATAATGCGGGGATCACACGCGATACTCTTCTGATGAGAATGACTGAAGAACAATGGGATACTGTTATATCTGTCAATCTTAAATCGGTGTTTAACCTGACAAAGGCTGTACTAATGCCGATGGTAAAAGCCAATGGAGGTTCGATAATCAACATGAGTTCAGTAGTAGGTGTTTCAGGAAATGCCGGACAAAGCAACTATGCAGCATCAAAAGGAGGCATAATAGGCTTTACAAAGAGTATTGCAAAAGAAATGGGATCCAGAAACATAAGAAGCAATGGTATTGCCCCGGGTTTCATAATATCTGAAATGACTGACAAACTACCGGAAAATGTTAAAGCCGAATGGATCAACAAAATTCCTCTTAAAAGAGGAGGAACAACCGACGACGTGGCTAATGTTGCTCTTTTTCTTGCATCTGATCTTTCTTCTTATGTAAATGGACAAATAATTCATGTTTGTGGTGGTATGTTAACTTAAAAAAGTTTATTATATTTACAACTTCGCAGGGTGTCTATCCTTTTAGCACGAGGAAATGCAGCGAGACATATTTATTCCACACTTATTTTAAACAGACACCCTGCTTCTTTTATATATCCTTGTAAACAATGTATAATACAGTATTCTTCTTTGTAATTATTATACCACTGGCGGGATATATTCTGGAACAATATCTGATCTTCCTGAACAATAAAATGTGGTCAGATACACTGCCTGAACAATTAAAAGGAATTTGTCCGGATGAAGAATACAGAAAATCTCAGCTTTATGACAGGGATAATAAAAAACTTTCATTCTGGTCATCTACTTTCAATCTAATGGTCATACTGGTGATGATCATTGCCGGAGGCTTTTCCCTTGCCGATGAAATAGCAAGACATTTCAGTACAAACCTTGTGTATGTTGCTCTTATCTTTTTTATTATCATTGGATTAGCATCAGAAGTAATTAATATTCCCTTCAACTGGTATGATACATTTGTGGTTGAAAAGAAATATGGGTTTAATACCATGACTACAAAAACCTTTATTACTGACTATATCAAATCATGGGTTTTGGCTCTTATTCTGGGATTGCCTGTAATGGCTCTTCTTACATGGTTTTACTACAAAGTCGGTTCTGCATTCTGGTATTATGCATGGGGATTTATCACCATCTTTTCCGTTTTTATCAATTTTTTCTATTCGGAACTTATTGTACCTCTTTTTAATAAACAGACTCCTTTACCTGCCGGAACACTCAGAGACAAGATCGAACATTTTGCAAACAAGACAGGATTCCAACTGAAAAACATATACATAATAGATGGCTCAAAAAGAAGTACCAAAAGCAATGCATATTTTTCCGGATTTGGCAAGAAAAAGAGGATAGTACTGTATGATACTCTGCTTAAGGAATTTACGGAGGAAGAAATAGTTGCTGTCCTTGCACATGAAATAGGTCACTATAAGAAAAAACATGTACTGGTAAACCTTTTATTTTCAGTTATAACAACCGGGTTTATGCTGTTTCTTTTCTCCCTTGTTGTTGATAATCCAAATCTTTCAATGGCTCTTGGAGCAAAAGAACCGAGTTTTCATCTTGGACTTATAGTGTTTGGAATACTTTATAGTCCTCTTTCACTTATTGTCGGAGTGATTATAAATCTTATATCAAGGAAAAATGAACTTGCAGCCGATAGTTTTGTTAAAGAGAACTATAATGGAAAAATACTTGGTGATGCTTTGAAAAAACTATCAGTTAAAAATCTTTCCAATATGATGCCACATCCGGTATATGTGTTTTTCCATTATTCTCATCCTCCATTGCTTCAGAGGTTGAAAAATCTGGAATGATCTTTGCTTAAGTGCTGATTCACTCAGGGTTTAATCCGGTTTGAGAAATTATAATCAATTCTTATATTTACAGCGATTTTTAAGCCTCCTTAGCTCAGCTGGTAGAGCAGCTCATTCGTAATGAGCAGGTCGTGGGTTCGAGTCCCATTGGAGGCTCTGAGGGCATAATTTATCCTATATTATTGGTAAAAACACTCACCTAAAAAAATGCCATAAGAATTCCAGCAGCTAATGCGGCAACAGATTTTTTTAAAAACCAATTATTAGTATATTGTTTCCTTTAATATAATGTTAAGTATGAGAAAGTCGCTTTTAATTCTAATATTGATTTTCGCCGGGATGGTTTCTGTTCTATCCCAGGAGCCTTCCAGATGGAGAGGGCCATCAGCCGATGGCATTTATCCTGACAAGGGATTGCTCAAAAGCTGGCCTTCCGGCGGACCTGAGATTATTTGGTCATTTGAACAACTGGGCGAGGGGTATGCATCTCCGGCGTTTTATGGAGGTTACATATATATTCCGACAATGTTGGGAGACGAAGGCTATATGTTTAAGTTGGACATGTCGGGAAAGCAGGTATGGAAGGTAAAATACGGTACTGAATATACGGACAGATATCCGGGGACCCGATCTTCTGCAACTATTGCGGGTGATCTGTTGTATATGCTCAGCGGCATAGGGAAACTGGTTTGCATGAATACAAAAGACGGCTCTGTCAGATGGAGTAAAGAGTTGACCAGGGATTTTGACGGTGTAATGAATCGTTACGGGTATAACGAGACAATTGTCGTTGATGGCGACAGGTTATATGTTACTCCAGGCGGCGTGAAAAACAATGTCGTAGCACTAAATCGTTTCACAGGCAATCTTATCTGGACCTCTCCCGGAAAGGGAGAAAAAGCTGCTTATTGTACGCCTCAGATAATCAGACTTCCCGGCCGAAACTTACTTGTCACTCATACTGAATCACATATCCTGGGTATTGACATCAGTAACGGAAGGCTCCTTTGGTCTTACCCCTGGGCAAATCTTCGTCTCGAACATCAGAACACACCCCTCTACAACAATGGTTCCCTGTTCTGTCTCAGCGGTTACGGAATGGGGGCAATAATGCTCAGGTTAAGCCCTGATGGAACTGCAGTCACAAAACAATGGTTCGATCAATCCTTTGACTGCCGGATGGGTGCCGCAGTCCTTCTGAACGGCTATCTGTACGGTTCGGGACATAATGATCCTTCATGGCAATGCTACAACTGGGCAACAGGCGAAAAGATGTACTCTGACCGCAGTCTTTTCATGGGTGCGGTAATATCCGCTGACGGGATGCTTTACTGCTGCAGCGAGAAAGGCGAGATAGCTCTTGTCCAGCCAAATCCGTCAGGATTTAAAATTATTAGCAAGATGACAATCCAAAATGGAACCGGACCTCACTGGGCGCATCCAGTTATTAACGATGGCGTTCTGTATGTGCCAAGAGGAAAAGCACTTATTGCCTATAAGATCAGGTGATTGTGAGTTTCACCGGCTTAGATTCCCAAAACCACAATATTGAGCGCATATATTGTAGAATAGAGCAGGGGGGAAGTGTCCAGATTTTTATCTTGTTTGTTTGCTTGAATTGAGAGTAGTATTTATTAATTTTGTGCGTTCTTAAACAATATGCGGGAGTAGCTCAGTTGGTAGAGCATCAGCTTCCCAAGCTGAGGGTCGCGGGTTCGAGTCCCGTTTCCCGCTCAGTGAAAATCAGGGGTTTAGCCTTATAACAGTGCTAGCCCCTGATTTTTTCAAAGTCCTGCCAACAGATTTGATAAAATGATGTTTATAAATTTTCAGTTCTATTTGTTCCCTTGTGGGCCTATAGCGTCTATGGAAAAAACTGTATAACTGTTTTGTCCGACTTTTAAATCAGCAAAAGGTCCTACTCCCGGATTGTCTTTATTCCTAGACCTCTTTAAGATATCAATATCCACGATAATAGGAGTACCGTCATTATTTTCCATTTGTAACTTCATCGGGTCATAAATGCCCAGATACTCAGTAGTAATTAGGGGGCCTCTGATATTTAAAGCATCTTCGTTCATTAAGAAACTAACGGTAACATTTCCGTCATCATCCCGGAAAGAGAACTCAGGATTAAAGGAAGAGACAATAGAGTTTTCATCAAAAGTATCATGCTTTTTTGTACCATTTAAATAGAGGTTATAATCTGCATCGCAACCATAATTGGTTACCAAAGGATCTACTCCCAAATGTATTGCTGGTGGTGGTGTTGTGCGCGTCACCTGAATATCTGCTGATCCGGGCTGATTGACTCTTAGGGAATCCAGTCCTTTTTTAATAAAGATATTATTATACCATCTCTCATCTCTTATGAAACTTAATTCCCTCATAACCGTCTCTCTTGTATGGGCCTTATAAAACGCCGATTTGCGATAAGGATCATGAGTATACCTGAAGTTATTCATATTAATAAGGTTATGGGATAAAGTTATCGCCCCGGATCCTCTGTTAATATAAACGCCTTCAAGAATATTATTATCTATCAGTATGGGGCCATGATTCATTTCTATGAACAACTGTACTCCAATTATATTCCTGGATAATCTAATATTCTGATTACCAAAATCAATCCATATAGCCCTCACTTTATTTGAATTTCCGATGTAATTGTTTTCAATAACAATATCTACAGCATTATGAAATTTAATACCAGCAATTTCATGTCCCGTAAATTCAAGCCTGTAAGCTGTTTCACCAATAAAATTACCCAGGATATAAGTACCTGTATTATATCCTGCACCCACTATCGCACATTGTCCACATCGTCTGAAAATATTATTCCTTATAATATGCTGACCAACATGATCATAATCTAAAGTACTCCTGTGTCTTCTTATTCTGGGGTTCCCCATCGAAAATCCACAGGTTTTTGCATTAATCACTTCGCAGTTCTCAACAATCCAGTGATGACCGCCATTTGTTGAAATAGCAGCTCCCTGATAAGCCGATGGCGGGCCCCAGCCATTAGCTGAATGCATGATAGTAAATCCCCTAATGGTGATATAGTTAACATTTGTATCAATCGGAGAAATAATACTCTCTCTGACATTTATTTCTGTTAGTTCCTTATTAGGATCAAAATCCCCGAAATTAGCCCAAATACGGGTTACAGAGGCAACACTGTCCACTTCTGTGTACCAGGAATTCTTTTCTTTTCTTACTTCATCCAGTCTGCGCTTTTCGTAAAAGGCCTCACCATTAAGATACACATCTCCACAATGTGTCCATTCTCCGGTCATCAGCCAGTTTTCGCTTACCCACCCAAGAGTTCTTGCATAGGGATTTTCGTTGTTAAAAAAAGAATTTGGGAGTTCTACTTTCCAGGTGTTTCCACCATCCTTAATCCAGGTAGTTATTTGTTCAGATCCCTTAATAAAGACTTTTTCCCCCGGAGCAGCTCTGTAAACAATCCTTTCTTCTTCCGAATTGCCTCCCCGCAAAGGATTTACATACTCTCTGTAAATACCTTCATGAACAGTAATCACGTCACCGGGTTGTGCAATCCTGGCTGCTGCTGAAATAGTCAGAAAAGGTGAATCGGCACTACCTGAATTTGAATCATTGCCTGTTTTGGCAACATGATATTCAGTGCCGGTATAAGAGGTCGAAGTAATACAAGAATGACCAAATAATGCGTATAGCATTAAACTTAACAGAACAAAATACTTTCTTTTCATTATTTCCGGGATTATTAAATATTATAAACTGATTCAATTGAACAAGTCATTACACCAGCAATCCTCCATAGCTTAATAAACTAAGTACAGGATAAAAATTCATAACATTGCTTAAATTTATCAATATCGTTATTAAAAAACAAGTTAACGGTCTAGTTAAGACCCATATTTAAATAAACTCTTAATCCTTCTTCTATGTATTTTGATTATAATGGGTTTGAAAATATCAGGCTATATACCTGCTCAATACACCCAGACAAAAGCAATCAAAAGCAGAGATAATAGTTTAGTTACTCTAAATCATATTTATTAACAACAATGATATAGCTTGTTAATATTCAGCTGGTTAATATTTTGGCAAGCGCCAAGAATTTTCATTTAAAAAAATTTATTCTATTCGTGTATAATAATCCCAGTCACCATCTATACTCAATTCAAATGGATTAAGTAGCATAAGATTATTACAATCAGTTAATTCAATAAGGTAATAAGAAAATGGTTGAGGATTTGCAAAATAAATTGTGTCATAACTTTCATCATTCGGCTTAATCATAAAAGATGAAGAAAAGGAAAAATCACCAGATAAAATGTAAATAGTAAAAATTGAATCGGAGGTAATTTCCAGTCTTTTCTTCACCAGTGTAGATTGAGGATGACGATCCGAAACATTATGCCAATTACCTATATAGCCCACATCAGGAATCTCAGAACATGTGCTAAATGATACGATCTCTCCATATGATGTACCCACCTGATTAGTAGCGTAGGCACATGCATAATACTTTGTTCCTGGATTGAGATTTGTTATTGTAGCAGTAAAACGGCCATAATCCGAATCCGGAGCCTGACAATTATCAGATAATGTCGGATTTTCTGAAGTACTCCAGCAGAATCCATAGTCAATAAGTTGGGATTCTCCATCAGATCTTACTTCACCGTATAACTTAGCTGTAGATTGTGTTACTGAGATTCTGGAATATGTAATTACTTTCGGTAAAGTTGCAGGCACTGTAGTGAATAATACTGTATCGCCTAAACCTGTACCATAAAGATTCGTCGCATAAGCATTAACAAAATAATCGGTTCCCGCATCAAGACCTGTCAGTTCACAGGTAAAACTACCGATTCCTGTGCTTTCAACTGTTATAGTATCAACTATTATCTGATCACCGGATTTGCCCAGATATATACCTCTTGATGTCACTTCAGCGTCTCCCCGGGAAATAACTTCCCCTCCGCATGTTGCAGATGTCTGCATAACGGCCGTTACTTCGGCTGTCGTCACAACAGGAATATCTTCACTTCTACATCCCGGGAAGAAAAACATTGTAATAAAACATATCCTTAAGATTTTCATGGAAATGATTTCTATATGATTGTTCAATGATATTTCTTTGTTCATAGAGAATAAATTTTAAGTATAGAAGCAATCACTTAGAAATTCTTCTGTCACCAGGTTTTACTCTTTCAAATGAATGGTAAATTACCATATTAGATAGTAACTAACAAATCTCGTAAAAGATTCAGGGACAAAAATCTATCATATTAAGTAATTTACTACTAATAATAATACAAGCCAAATTATTTTTTGATTTTATTAATTCAAAATTTATCCTGGATTGAAGTTATAAACAGTTATTCAAATTATGAGGACGGGTCACAATGAATGCTAACGGTTGGGCTATGTGTATTGCGACCGGAGGGAGCATTACATATAGGCTTTGTTACAGGGCGTAATTTATTTTAGTGAATAATTTGTTCCAGGTCCATTTCCGTGTTTTTCTATAAGATTTCTTTCTATTAAATTAGATAAAATCCTTTTTACAGTTGGATTTGGTATGTCAAGTTTCTTAGCTATATCACCTGATTTACATCCTGAATGATTTCCTATAAAAGTTAGAATTGATTTTTCTTTAGGTGATAATTGTGATTGCAAACCACTTGATTCAAGTTTTTGAAGTAACTGATTCTGAATATTTAAAAGTGAATTAAAGAAGAAACTAATCCATTCAGTTATATTCTCATTTGGTCTTTGTGATTGGCAATTTCTTAACACTCTGTAATATTCCTCTTTTTTGCTTTCAATTTCATGTTCAAAACTTACATATTGAATCCATTTATATCCATTTTTAAGCAATAGTAAAGACGCTATTAATCTGCTTAATCTTCCATTTCCATCTTGAAAAGGATGAATGCTAACAAATTCATAACAAAAGGAGGCACATTTTACTAGTGGATGAGTTTCTTTGTCTGTTTTATACCATTTAAATAAACTTCTCATGGCATCTTCAGTTGGAAACCCAGCTTCTGTTGTTTCAAAAATTATCCTTTTTGTTCCATCGGGATAGTTGGCTTCAACGGCATTGCTGTGTTGTTTATAATCTCCTTTATGCCAACTGTCTTTTTTACTGTGTTTTAGTAGGATGTTATGTAGATTCTTAATACTACTTTCGGTAATGTTTATATCTTGATATGATTCTGTTATGATGTCAAGGGTATCAAAATAACCAACAACTTCTTGAGAATCTCTATCCTCTAATTTTGTTATATCAATATTTTTAAGAAGAACATCAACTTCTGCATCACTCATTTTAGAGCCTTCAATTCTTGTTGATGCTCCAACACTTCTTATAGTTGATATACTTTTAAGTTGTTTTAAACTTTGACCTTCTCTTTTTTCTATAGAAGACCATGATGCATCAAATCTGTCTATCTTACTAATCAACCCAATTAGATCCCAGTTAATGTCAATTTTAAATATGTAAACTTTATTTTCCATGAATCAAAGATACAACTATATTTAAAAAATGATACGATATGAGCTAAAAATATTTGATAATAATACGATACGTTTTAAATTCATTTGATACGATATGAGCTCTTTTTGAGCGATAATGAGCCGATTTCTATTATGCCCTGTAACTCATTTATATACGTAATAAAGGTTTCTGCAATTTTTGCCTGAGGGTGTTATTATTATACGTTTATGATTTTATAAAGGAGCAACTTTCCAAGTTACGTGTCAATCTTTTAGACAGGGAAAAAGGATTGCAGGATTTAATGGCTGCACAAGTCCCTATCCGGGATCGAAAGTCTTGACAAAAATCCTGCTATTCAAGAAATGATGTTTAACAATTCAAGAAAGTCAAAATAAAAACAATCTTGTGATATCAAACAAAAATGGGGAACCAAAGTCGTGAGACACATAAGATATAACACTACCTAAAAAGATGGAACCTTCTGCCGCACTAATTGTCACAAGTCAGGAAGGGACAAGGTTAATCCAATCGATCCGTTATGAAAGGAGCCTTTGCCCAAATCACTCATTTAGCTGCCGATGACATTTATACTACCAATAAGAATCGCAAAACGGCTGGCTGTCCCAAAAACTGAACAAGAGACAGTATAGAGCGTAAATGATCCCAAACAGATGACCACAGGGGATCATTATGCCCAATGATAACCAAATGACAAAAAGTCGCTGTATAAAATCATTTTGAATCTTTCAAAACATAAATGAGCAAAATCTTGTTTTCAAAATCCTGATCATTTTACGGTTTTGCCCTTACTCCTGAAAATCCTTATTAAAGATCTGCCCCAACATGCAATCAGTATTTAACTCCTTTAAGGCCTGATGTGCAATTTCTGCATATATCGATATACTTTCTGCCTGAAAAAACAGCCTTCCTGAAAAGACGGTAATGTGGGCCATTCCATATATCCCTGAATGAAGATTCATTGAGATCTCCCATAACATGCTGCGCATCCTTGTCAAAACAACATGGTAACACCTTACCGTCCCATGTAATAACTGGATTAAACCATAATCTTGGACATCTGTCCGGCAAGGTATTCTTAATAGTATAATGACCATCTGTCAACTTATATCTGCTGTATCGCCTGTCTGATGGAAGCCATTTATCAAAAGCTTCATCATTAATTATTTGCATTGATTTTAACCTGAGCGAAGCTTCCATTTCTCTTGCATAATGTTTCAACTGTCTGATCTGATGTTCATTGTTTTTATTTACAAGAACCTGAATTATCAGTTTCGGCCCTGAAGAATGCCGTTTCTTAGCTTCAGTTACATTTCTTATCCCCTGCTTAACCAAACTAATGTTACCTTTAACTCTGTAAGCCGAATAAGATTCATTATCAATCCCGTCAAGAGAAACAATAAGATTGTTCAGACCTGAAATTGCAAGCTTGTCTGCATTTTCTTCGGAAAGAAAATGACCATTTGTCGACACTGTGGTATGAATTCTTTCTGTCAATCCCAGAAAAGAAAAAAACTCCGGATGCAGCATCGGCTCTCCCTGAAAATACAGGTTTAAATTATACACGTATGGTTCCAGTTCCTTAATTATCTTTTCAAACAAAGACATTTCCATGAAACCTCTGCTCCTTGACATCAATTCTGATCCCGATAAACATTCAGGACAATTCAGGTTACAAAAATTTGTCAGCTCTATGCTGGCTGAAACAGGCATTCCATTTATCGATATCTTCCCTGTTAAAGAACTGATAAGAAATGAAAATCCGGATCCTGAAAAATTAAAAAATTTAATAAAGGTGTTAACCATAGGTCAGGTAAAACAAGATAAAACCCACATGTGTCAAATGTACATACACGTATGTAATTTTCAGTCATTTGCGACTCCCTCGCTTGAGCGGGACAAGCATCATACGCTAAAATCAAAATTATATTATGATGAAGATAATAATTATTTTATCGTTCCGGATAGGGTTTTTTGCTTATTACCGGTCATATAAATGATAGACAGGACAACCTTTTAAAAGAATAAAGTTCAACAATTAATAAATTAAATATTTAGCAATGAAAACTATTAACAGAATTTCACTTATTGCCACCGTTTTTCTGCTGGCTTTTACAATTCAGACCTCATTCGCCGGCAAGTCGTCTGACAAGAATAAAAAATCGGATCAGCAGGATTACATAACCTTAAAAGGTAAGGTGGTTGATGCAGAAACCGGTGAAGCACTTGTGTTTGCTACAGTAGCTGTTTCAGAATCCAATGTTGCCATTGTTACAAACATAGATGGAGAATTCACATTAAAGATTGCAAATGAACTGGTGTCTAAAAATCTGGAAGTAAGCTATCTGGGTTACAAAAACAAATTGGTTCCCATAAGCTCTATGAGGGATAACGGATATAAAAATTTAATATCAATGGAAACTGCACCTATTCCGATTAAGGAGGTAATTGTAAAACCACTGGATCCTGATCTGATAATTGAAAATGCTATCTATAAGATCGGGAAAAATTACGAAAACATTCCCAATCTTATGACAGCGTTCTACAGGGAAACGATACGCAAAAACCGCACATACGTTTCGATAGGCGAAGCAGCTGTCGAAGTATTCAAGGCACCTTATACAAGCGACTTAAGGTTTGATGCTGCCAGGTTATATAAAGGACGCAAGAGCACTGACGTGGCAAGAATGGATACTGTTTTGTTCAAACTTCAGGGAGGTATTACAAATGCTCTTGATCTTGATTTGGTCAAGAATACGGAACTGATACTTACCATCGACGCAATGAAGTATTACGATTATTCCTTGAAAAGCGTTATCGAAATAGACGGGAAACCTCATTATGAAATCGGATTCCGCCAAAAACCAAATGTTGATATTCCTCTGTTTGTCGGATCTCTCTTCATTGAAGTTGAATCTGGTGCAATAACCGAAGCCGAATTCGGTCTTAATCTTGAGGATAAAGCAGCCGCTACTTCAATATTTGTCAGAAAAAAACCTATTGGAATGGAGGTCACACCCGATCTTGTAACTTACAGAACAAAATTCCGTGAACAGGATGGAAAATGGTATTTCTCATATTCCAGGGCTGAAGTTAAATTTAAAGTAAACTGGAAAAGAAAACTATTCAATACTTTCTATACAACAATGTCAGAAATGGCAATAACTGACCGTACAGATCAGGAAGTTATTAAATTTGCAGGTAAGGAAAGACTCAGGTATTCAGATGTGTTTTCAGAAAAGGTAAGCGACTTTACTGATCCTGAATTCTGGGGAGATTACAATGTGATAGAACCTGACCAAAGTATAGAATCGGCAATACGCAGACTTAGCAGGAAACTTAAATTCAGTGACAGAGACGATCTTGACATATAAGACCTGATGAACAGGGAAAGTGAAATAATAAGGAGGATCCGACAGGGTGATAAAGAACAGTTTGAATCTCTTTTCAGATCCTCTTATACTTCCCTGGTCCGTTATGCAAAAAAACTTATTAAAGACAAGGATACAGCTGAAGAGATTGTTCAGGACCTGTTTGTCAGACTCTGGCAGGACAAAGAAAAGATCAGGATACAAAGTTCATTGAATGGTTATCTTTTCAAATCGGTGTACAATCGCTGCCTTCATCATATTGAACATAACAAGGTGAAAGAAAAACACGTGAGAGAGATGTCCCTAAAGAAGGATGCTGAGTCAGCAAGTCCGTCAGATTTAGTCCAATATAATGAACTGCTCTTAAAAATAATCAGAGTCCTCGACCGGCTGCCTGAAAAATGTGGCAGGATCTTTTACATGAACCGGTTTGAAGGAATGAAATATACAGAGATAGCTGAAAAACTTTCAGTCTCGGTTAAAACAGTTGAAGCTAACATGGGAAAAGCATTGAGAGAATTCCGGAAAGCTTTGGCAGAACAATGAAAAAATGAAAAACAAGGAGAATTTAACAGACAGGGATTGGCAGGAACTTGCCGGTTTTATGTCGGAGGAAACGGAAATTAAATCAGAAAAACAGAAACAGTTTATTGCTGAAGATAGCTATAATACTGAAAAAGAATGGAAAGAGCTAAAAGACATGTACGATAAAGAACCAATAAATGTTGATAAGGCATGGAATAAGGTCATAACACAGATAAATGAGGCAAGCACTAATAATCTGAAAATTCATGGAAAGTCAATTTTAAACAGGAGAATATTGATCAGAATAGCTGCTATTGCTCTTATTCTTTTAAGCATCGGTGCTGCAGCTGTTTATGTGATAAGAACAGATGCCCAGAACAAAAAAATTATTGCTGCCACGGGAAATGATGAAAAAAATCTCAAAGTTATCCTGCCGGATGGCAGCAATGTCTTTCTAAACCGGAATACAAGACTGAGTTATCACACCAATTTCGGAAGTGAAGGCAGAGTTGTTGAGCTTACAGGTGAAGCTTTTTTTGAAATTACCCCTGATGAATCAAATCCATTTATTGTTTATGCAGGTGGAGCAATTATCAAAGTCCTCGGAACTTCTTTTAATGTAATAACAAGTAATGACAATTCTGCAGTTGAAGTATTCGTGGAAACAGGCCATGTAATGCTTTATGATGAATCGGGAAATCAGAACATTCAGCTTGATCCCGGATTTATCGGAACTCTTAGCCAGGATTCTTCGGATAAAAAACTGAATGAAAATCCAAATTATATGGCCTGGAACAAAGGATTACTGACGTATAACGGCCAGACTCTCAATGTTGTTTTCCACGATCTGAAAAAGGTCTACAATATGGAAATAATTGCCGATGATAAAGAAATACTTGATTTACCATGGGCAATTACAATAGATAACCAGCCACAGGATACAATTATTCGCCTGATTTGTGCTAGCTTTACACTGAGTTATACAAAAGATGGCGATGTATATCATCTCAAAAAAAAGTGACTCGTTTTTTAAAAAATGCTGTCAATCAATGGCTCTATAATAAAAAGAGTTTCAGCGATTGTATTATTCATTTTGCTGAGCAAGTGGCAGATTTACTGCCAGGAAACTATACTTAATTCCGTATTTACATTTGGGGAAGGTACCATTAAAACTGATAGTGCGCTGAATATCATTTCCAAACGCACAGGGTTTAATTTCACTTATGACAGCAGACTAATAAACCCTGACAATAAAATTAATATGACCTTCAACGATGAAAAACTGGAAGTCATACTTGATAGCATATTGCAAAATGATTCCCTTGTTTATTCTGTAATTGATAAATATATAATTATTTCAAAACCGCCTCCCCCTGGAATAAAAAAAGTCGACATTAAGCTGCCGGGAGGGACCGGAATAATTTCAGGTGTCATAATTGATGAGGAATCGAAAGAACCCCTGCCGTTTGCTGCAGTTGCCTTAAAGAATAGGGGAAAAGGAACAGTAACAAATAACAACGGAGAATTCAGTTTAAGAATTATAAATGAATACCTGCAGGATACCCTTTTTATATCCTATCTTGGCTTTGTCGGAAAAGAAATCCCCGTCAGGCAGGCAACTGGACACGACCTTACAATTGGTCTCAAAAGAGAGTTTATTTCTATCCCGGAGATAATAATCAGAACCCAGATCCCCCAGGAAATAATTAACAGAACTATTGATGCCATACCCAAAAATTATGGTAATTCCCCTGCAATGCTTACCTCCTTCTACCGGGAAGGTGTAATGAAGAAACAGGAAATTCAGACTTATTCCGAAGCAATTATCCGAATCTATAAAAGTTCTTATCACGGATTAGCAAATGACCAGATAATGGTGCTTAAAAGCAGGAAGATTGATAATGCCGATCTTAGTGACACCCTGGCAATAAGACTTAAAGCAGGATTAAGCACTTGCCTTGATCTTGATGGAATAAAAAACTCCTTTGAGTTTATTTCAAGAGATGATTATAATAATTACACTTACAGGATAAGTGATATAATAGTTAACGATGAAGATTTGGCTTATGTGATCGATTTTGAACCAAAACAGAGTTCAGATCCCGCAATGTTCAGGGGTACAATGTATATAAATACTGTGGATTATGCCCTTTTACACGCTGATTTTGAAATCTATCCGAAATTTCTTGATAAAATGAAAGAGGCATTTGTCTCAAGTCCCTCCCACAGATTTAATACATGGCCAGTATCTGTTAAATATTCTGTAAGTTACCGGAAATTCAATGAACGTTATTATCTGAATCATGTAAGAGGCGATCTCCAATTTATTGCGAAAAAGAAAAGGAGGTTGTTTAATAGCCAGTTCAATGTGTTTTTCGAAATGGCGGTTACAGAAACAAGTCTAAACAATGTGACACGGTTCGAAAGAGAACAACTTGCCCCAATTCATTCTGTCTTTTCAAGAACAATAACAAGTTATGATGCTGATTTCTGGGGTGAACAGGATTTTCTGAAGCCTGAAGATAATCTTTTGCAAGCACTTAAAAACATTAAAGTCAGGTTACAGGAATTTACTGAAGAAGAATAATTAAGGTGCTGTATCCCAAATGCTTATCAATAACTGTTTATAATTTCGTACAATTCGCTTAGATCGGGAGTCAAAATAATTTCGGTACGCCTGTTTTTCTGCCTGGCATCAGCAGAATTCCTTTCATCAACAGGAACATATTCGCTCCGGCCGGATGCTATAAGGCGTGTTGGATTAATCTTTGATCCTTCAAGAAGTACACGAACAACTGTTGTAGCTCTTTTTACACTCAGGTCCCAGTTATCTCTTAACTGACTGCTACCACCCGGATTATATGGAACATTATCTGTATGACCTTCAATTGTAACCTGTATATTTGGATTCCTTTCAAGAACACCGGCAAGCTTTTTTAAAGCATTCCTTCCGTTGGCATCAATATCCCAACTGGCTGTTTTAAAAAGAAGTTTCTCATCAAGTGACACATAAACTTTTCCATCTTTTTGCGTAACGGTAAGCCCATTATTTTCAAAGCCAAGAAGAGCATCCGAAACCTTATTCTTCAAATCCTGGGCGATCTTTTTCTGTGTATTCAGAATTTTTTCAAGTTCGACTAATCGCTCGTTTCTCTTCTGTAACTCGAAATTCAGTTCATCAAGAGATGCTTTTTTTGAATCAAGATTAGACTCCAGTTGCCTGAGTATATCCTCTTTTTGCTGAAGGTCAGCATGCGCCGCCTGCAACTCTGAAAGAAGCTTCTGGGTTTCCTTAATATTCCCTTTTATAAGCTCTTCATGCGCATTTTGCAGATCATGATATTGTGAAGAGATCCTGGCAACTTCCGCAATTGCATTATCTCTCTCTTTTCTGACTTTCTCAATTTCTGCGTCTGACTTGCTCATCTTCTCCCTGAGTCCGGCTGCTTCAGATTCAAGTTCCCTTTTGGCCATTTCAAGTTGTAGGCTACTTGCCTTGAAGCTATCTCTCTCGTCCATGAAGTGACGGCTTTTATCCTGTACATCTTTAAATTTACGTCCTGATACACATGAAATCATTGATATGCCGATCAGGAATAGCAATAAGAACAAAATCTCTATTCTCTTCATAATCTTCTTTTTATTAAACTAACGTGAGTTCGATATAAAGTTAAAAAGATAAAACCATTGATTCATCTATTATTTCCAGATTAAGAGATGGTTTTTTTGGTAAGTAAGAATATGCAATTAAACCGGATAACAGATTAATAATAAAC
>Ga0255342_1002220_pt1 | contig 24801 bp, 24 predicted proteins | sample wastewater_treat_3_FD_192416 | JGI IMG/M metagenome (GOLD analysis project Ga0255342, IMG submission 192416) | Wastewater microbial communities from Lulu Island WWTP, Vancouver, Canada - plant14 | ecosystem: Engineered > WWTP > Wastewater > Unclassified | place: Canada: Vancouver, British...
TTTTTCCATTTTGTTTTCCTCCATAATTTAGATTTGAATTCAAGAGACTTAAGGACTTACCCAATTTAGAATCAAATAATTTCTAATCGTTAAACAAGCAATTGGGTGAAACCTGATTAAACGGCTATCAATTAAATGGAACTAAAATCCGTTAAATCTCTTGTTTTCAATTGCATTTTAGCATATAATATAACCAAACAAAATCCGTTCTAACGGTTAGCGTAATGGTTATAAATGGAGGTGTTACTTTTGGCAAGAGATGGTAAGTACATGGACAACAAATGGAAAGTCAAATTCCCTAAGATCTATAAAGAAAAACTCCAAATGGCAGACATTGGAGGAATTGGTAATATTACATATAAAAAAGTTGTTTATTCTAATTATGAGTATGCCTTAACTGATGAAGGTGCAATTATTCGTCCTACTGTTAGCGAACCAGTAATTAATCCACAAGAAGACTATGATTTAACAGGAGAAGCATTACTAGTTGAATTATGTAATCTAGCAAGAGATATTAATAAATATGATGTAGATACCACACTTCCAGCTGAAAATAAAAAATGCATCAGAGATGCTCAAAGAAAAGGATGTGTTGATTCAATAATCGATTGGTGCAAAAACAATATGCATCCATATGATATTGAAGATTTATTTGAAAAATATCATGTTGAAAAGAAAGAAGAAAAGCCAGCTATCTATAATGATGGTTACGATGGAACTTTCAAGTTATCTGACTTCATGAAAGAACTAAGCTATGTATATGCTGTATTTACTGCTTATTATGCTTTTATAGATGCGATTAATGGTAATCCAGTAACTGCTTATAATTTATATGAAGAAGGTGTTTATTTCGATACTTTAGATATTTTTGAAAAGTATAAAACTACAACTACCTATGATGAATATGAAGAAGATCCATCGTGGGATATAGTTAAAGCGATGCAAGAAGCTAATAAGCATGAGCATACAAAACCAAATTCAATTGATGAATTTAGAAAAGCAATTATAAAGGATAAAGATGAAATATTAACGTTTTTATCATCAATGATTCCAGATTTAAAAATGTGCTTAATTTATAAAAATTCAAAAGCAGTTTTTACTGCAAACATTAATTCAGTATTTGATATTTGTTGGTATACGTTATCTAGATTTATAGCGACAAATTCTGGTTCACTAGATTTGGATTTAAGTATTGATACTGAAGATTTTAGATCAACACATATTGGTGTTTGTAGAAGCTGTGGAAGATACATGGAAATGAAATCTAATAGACAACTATACTGTAAAAGAGATGATTGTCAAAGAGATAGAAACAGAAGAAAACAAAAAGATTTTCAACAAAGAAAAAAAGAAAAAGGCAATTAATAACGACAAAAATTCACTTTATTAGGAGCAATGTTAGAGTTGCTCTTTTTATATGTAATATAAGAATTTGAGAAAAAAATAAAAATAATATAGAAATATTTGTCATATACTAGAGATTTTTATAAAAAAGTGTTATAATGTTTTATAGAATGTTAGCGATTTAAGAGAGGTAAATAATATGGCTAAAATTGACTATGCTGATGGCATTTTAAAATTAAGGGCTAAGCTTAATCTTTCTCAAGAGGAACTTGCTAAATTATTAGGAGTTTCTTTTATGTCTGTTAACAGATGGGAAAACGATAAGTACGCTCCTACAAAACTTGTAAAAGTAAAATTAATGCAATTATTTAAGGAAAATAATATAGAAACGAAAGAGGTGAATAAATAATGTCAGTATTGGATGATTTACTTCCAGAGCAACTTGCACGAATCAAAATAGATAAGCAATTAACTGAAGCTGGCTGGGATATTGTTACTAGAGAAGAATATGTACCATTCCATGCACAAGCAGTGAAAGAAGCATTAATGGCTGGCACAACAGAGAGTGATTACCTTCTTTTTGTTGATAATAAAGCTATCGCTGTAGTTGAAGCTAAGAGAGAAGAGAATAATTTAGGTGATATTGTTGCTGAACAAGCTGAAAATTATTCAAGAACTCCAAGAAATTGGTATGGCCTTTGGTTTGATGATATGATTCCTCTTGTTTATTTGGCAAATGGAAAGAAAATATATTTTAAAAATATGCTAGACCCAGATAGTGAATATGTAGAGCTATCTAAAATGCATTCACCAAAGAAAATGCTAAATTTAATTGGTGCACATTCTAATCTCGGTGCTCTTCCTAGAATTGATAGAAGTGGTTTAAGGGATTGTCAATATAGAGCTGAATCTGAATTTGAAAACTCTCTTAGAAACGGAAAGAAAAAGGCACTAGCAGTTTTAGCTACTGGTTCTGGTAAAACATATCTAGCTTGTTTGGCTTCATATAGACTATTAAATTACACTCCAGTAGATAGAGTTTTGTTTTTGGTTGATAGAAATAATTTAGCTAAGCAAACTAAGAATGAATTTAGTACATTCGATAAAACAGAAAACGGAATGACATTAAACACTTTATACCGAATCAATAGATTGGTGAAACAAGATGACATCAATGGGGATGTTGTTATTTCTACAATACAAAAATTATTTGCTGTATTAACTGGTAATAATCTTATTGATGATGGTGATGAAGATGAAAGCGAAGACTATTTCAATGAAGAACCTGAAAATGAACCAGAAGTTGAACTTGGCGATAATTTAAAATTGCCACAAGATTATTTTAAATTCATAGTGGTCGATGAATGCCACAGATCTATTTATGGTAAATGGAGAAGTGTATTAAATTATTTCAAAGATGCCGTTGTTTTAGGATTAACTGCTACTCCAACTGAAGAAGCATATGCATTCTTTAATAAAAATGTCGTTGAAAAATATACCTATGAAGATTCTGTTCTAGATGGTGTTAACGTTCCATTTAGAATATTTGATATTGAAACTAGAAGAACTGTTCAGGGTGGCGAAATTGATGCCAATTCACCAATAACAGAAGTTTCAAGAAGAACCCAAACAGAAAAGGAAATAACTACTGGTAATACAGTAATTTATACTAACGATGCATTGGATAGAAGTGTATATGATAGAGGTCAAATTAGACAAGTTTTAATGACTTATAGAGATGCTATTTATACAGACTTATATCCAGAAAGAGAAGAAAAGTGGGAATATATTCCTAAGACTTTAATATTTGCTAAAAATGATAAGCATGCGGATGAAATAGTAAAGGCAGCTAAAGAAGTATTTGGAGAGAAGTTTACAAATAATGAGGTGCCAGAAGGATTCGTTCAAAAGATTACTTATTCCGCTGGAGATTCTAATCAATTAATTAGCAACCTAAATTATGAGAAAAACTTTAGAATTGCTGTAACTGTAACATTAGTAGCAACAGGTACTGATGTAAAACCGCTTGAAGTAGTTTTATTTATGGCAGATGTTAAATCTGATGTTTTATATACTCAGATGAAAGGTAGAGGTTGTAGAACTTTAAATGATGATAAATTAAAAGAAGTTACACCTAACGCAGAAAGCAAAGAATGTTTTTATATTGTTGATGCAGTTGGTGTTACTAAAGGTGAAAAGACAATTCCTAGAACTAGTCCAACAAGCAAAAAGAAAATGTCTTTAAAGGACTTACTAGAACATTTATCTCATGGTGAAGTTTCTAATGAAAACTTAACTTTATTGAGAGATTATTGTTCATTAATAACAAATAGATACAAAAATAATCCATTGTTCTCAAGACATTTAGACGAGTTTATTAATAAATTTGGTTATTCACCAGTCTTTATTTCAGAGCAAATTCAAACGGCATTTACTAGCGGTACACTTCCACCTTATGAGAGCCCATCAGCAGATAATAGTGTAAGAATGTCTGTGATTTCAAAATTAATATATGATAACAATGCCAAGAGTAAATTATTAGAATTAAGAAGTGGCTATTATGTTTTTGCGCCTGATACACCAGATGAAACAATTTATAGCGGATTCTCATATGAAGCAGCAAAAACATTCATCGAGAATTTTGAAAAGTGCTTAATAGACCATAAGGATACTATTGAAGCCTTAAGGATTATTTATAATTCTGAAGATAAACTTATAACATATTCTATGCTTACAGAATTGAAAGATATGTTATTAAGTGAAAATAGGCAATATAACCCATATTTTGTATGGAGAAATTATAAGAGATTGGATACTGAAGGAAACGTAGCTGATTTAGATCAAAGAAGAAACATTAATGCTTTAACTAATCTAATCCAATTAGCTAGATATGCTTTTAAAAAGGATAGTAGATTAGTTAGCTTATATGGATTATTCGCACAAAGATTCAATTTGTATGTTGGTAGTACAAATCATAATTTAAGTGAAACTCAAGTTGACTTAATGAGAAAAATAGCCGAATATATCGTTAATGATGGAGCAATTTCTGCAGAGGAATTAAATAGCGTTGATGCAGAGCTTTGGAGATATGGAATCAAAGAATTTGGTATGAACATGAACATGTTTGCAGCAGAAATGCAAATGTTATCAAAATATGTAATAGGAGCAGCATAATATATGTCGAATGAAATAAATCAAACAGAATCAACATTACTTAAGAAGGTAGACGGAATTGCTAATGTATTAGCATCTGCGGGTGTTGGATACACTGACTATCTAACACAATTAACATACATTTTATTTTTGAAGATGGATGCAGAAAAAGAAGAACTAGGCCTTGGAAGCAAAATTCCTAATGGCTACAAATGGAAAGATTTCTGCAATTTAAGTGGTGAAGATCTTGTTGAAAAATATGAAGAAATATTAAAGGAATTATCAAAACAAAGCGGAATAATAGGTACAATATTTACCAAAGCATCTAACAAGATTGATAGACCTGCCCACCTTGCCAAAGTTATACAAATGGTTAAGGGCGAAGACCCACGTCAACCTCTTAACTGGTATATGATGGAAGGAGATTTAAAAGGTGCATTATATGAATCTATTCTTGAAAAAAATGGTCTAGATAAAAAGAGTGGAGCAGGACAATATTTCACTCCAAGACCACTAATTAAAGCAATTGTAGATTGCGTTGACCCTAAAATCACTGAAACTGTAGCTGATCCAGCATGTGGAACAGGTGGATTCTTATTGAATGCATATGAGTATATGAAAGGTCAAAGCCGTGAAATAGCAAAACAAAATTTCTTAAAGAAAAATGCATTTTTTGGCGCCGATAATACTTCACTAGTTGTTACAATGGCCTCAATGAATTTATATTTACACGATATTGGTGTTGATACTAGTCCAATTGTATGCCAAGATTCATTAATTGATAAATCTGATAAGATGTTTGATGTAATTCTAGCCAATCCTCCTTTTGGAACTAGACCACAAGGAAGTGTAGATGTATCATCAAGCAGACCCGAGTTTGAAAAGACATCAGACAATCAGGTTAATTTTTTGCAACATATTATGTCTATTGTAAAAACTGGTGGTAGAGTAGGTGTTGTACTTCCAGATAGCGTATTAGCTGACTCTGGTTCTTCAGCAAAAGCAACTGTAAATGTTAGAAAGAAACTTCTTAAAAATTTTAATTTACATACAATTTTACGACTTCCTACAGGCATTTTTTATGCTCAAGGAGTAAAAACTAATGTTTTATTCTTTGAAAAAGGCAACCCTACAAAAGATATTTGGATTTATGATTATAGAACAGGAGTAAAACATACATTAGTTCAAAATCCATTAAAACGTAGTGACTTGGATGATTTTGTAAATTGCTATTGTGTGGGACATATGGAGGATAGAAGAGAAACATATTCTGAGGAAAATCCTAATGGTAGATGGAGAAAATTTTCAATTAATGATTCAAAAATAAAAGATAATGAATATAGATTGGATTTAAAATGGATTCAAGCAGAAGATGATACTGCAGATTTGACATTAAATGATGTTCTTGAAAGAATAAAAGAAAAATCAAATAATATAGCGAAAGCAGTAGAAGAACTAGAAAAGTTAATAGGTAAGGTGGATGAATAAATGGATGTAGAAGTATTAAAACAAAAAATTCTAGACCTTGCTATTAGAGGTAAATTAGTACCACAAGACCCTAATGATGAACCAGCTTCAGCTCTTCTTGAAAAAATAAAAGCTGAAAAGGCAAAGCTAGTCAAAGAGGGTAAAATAAAAGCATCAAAAGAAGAATCTTATATCTATAAGGGTTCCGATAATTGCTATTATGAGAAAAAAGGTAATGTCATCAAAAATATCAATGATGAAATTTCTATAGATATTCCAGATAACTGGGCATTTGTTAGAATTGGCGACTATGCTAAAACAATTACAGATTTTGTTGCTAGCGGTAGTTTTGCTTCGTTGCGACAAAATGTAAAGTACTATAAAGAGCCAAATTATGCGGTTATGGTCAGAACATGCGATTTCAAAACAGATTTTAGGGAATCATTAGTATACACTGATAAACATGGATATGAGTTTCTATCAAATTCAAATTTATTTGGCGGTGAGATTCTACTAAGCAATATAGGAGCTTCAATAGGGAAAATATTTATCGTCCCTAAACTAGACTATAGGATGACTTTAGCACCAAACTCTATTATGGTTAAATTTTTTGATGATGAATTGCGTGAATATTTTTATTATTTATTTTTGTCATCATATGGCCAAAAAATACTGAATGACATATCTGCATCTTCTGCGCAAGCAAAGTTTAATAAAACAGATTTCAAGCAATTAATAATTCCAATTCCTCCATTGAACGAACAATTAAGAATAGGAAAAGCAATTAAAGAAATTGAAAATCAGCTTATAAGTATCCAAAAAGAATATGATGATATCAATAATCTAGTAGATATAGCTAAAGCAAAAGTACTGGAGTCGATTTTTAGCGAAAATAGTTCTTATAAGTCTTATTATGAGATTAATCAAGGAAAATTAAGTAACTATTGTACTTCAATAACAAAAGGAACGACTCCAACTAGTTATGGGTTTAAATATTTAAACCAAGGAATTCCTTTTATAAAAGTTGAAAATGTTTCAAATTATCGTGTCAATCGTAATACTATTAACTGTTACATATCAAGTGAAGCTAATGAGTTTCAAAAAAGATCCCAACTTAAAGAAAATGATGTGCTTTTCTCAATTGCTGGAACAATAGGGAAAATATGCTTGATAAGCAAGAATGATATTCCAGCGAACACTAATCAGGCATTTGCAATTATTTCTGGTTATTCAAATAATATTCTTCCAGAATATTTAATGTATTATCTAGAATGGTCAAAACATTCAGATAGCAAGGTAGATACACATGGCCTAGGAATGGAAAATGCAACTTTAGCAGGTTTAAAAAACTTAAATATTTGGTTCCCAAAATCTATAAATGAGCAACGAATTATTGTTAATAGTCTTATTAATCTATTAAAAATCCTAGATTCTATTATTTCTTAAATGTCTTATTATGAGAAGGAATATGCTTTAGATGAACTTTTGCCATATGAGCAGCCAGGCCCTTATATAGTAAATTCAACTGATTATAATAACTCATATAAAACACCAGTTATAACTCCAGGGAAATCATTTATATTAGGTTATACAAACGAAACTGATGGCGTTTATAGCGTTGGAAATAGTAAAATAATCATTTTTGACGACTTTACAACAGCTTCTAGACTAATCGATTTTGATTTTAAAGTTAAATCATCTGCAATGAAGATACTTAAAAGCTCTAATCCTAATAATTTTAATATCGATTATTTGTATTATTTTTTACAAACTATATATGTAAATAATGACACTCATAAGAGATATTGGATATCAGAATACGCACCTTTAAAATTTAAAATTCATACGTATGATGAACAATTGAAGATTATAAAATATATTAAAAGCGCATATGATATTTTAGATTCAATTAATACCTTTTAGTATTTCAAAACATGATTCAATATAAATAACTATATTATTTTGAATTTCTATTTTTGGTATTGGGATTAGCATATTCTTTAGTAAAGAAAAATGTCTATTATAGCCTCTATCTTCAATGATTGAACTAGCAAATAGAATATAATAATATAAGTATTTGATGCTTACTTTATTTGGTTTTATTATTTTAGTTCCATCGGCGCCTGGAATAAAGTCAAAATCAATATATTTAACAACTCTAGTATGGTCGCCGAATATTATTGCAGGAATTTCGTGGATTACTTTACCAATATCATCTGAATAGCCATCAATCAATTGCTTGCTTTGAGAAACAACAGGAATCATACCAGATGATTTGACATCTCTAGATTTTAATTCTTTATTATGTGTTGAAATTAAAGTTATTGAATCGCTTAGTTTTTCATAATTCTCATAATAAGACTTATAAGAACTATTTGGCCCAAAAATTGAATCTAAGATTTTACGTTTTGCTATACTTATATAATCTTTTACACAAGTGTAATCATCAGATATAGCATTTACTGTTTTATATGAATCATTAATTAGTTTACAAATTTTAAATTGTTCTTTTAATGGTGCTAATGGGACTAGTATCTCTCCAAACTTTGTTCCAGATATTTCATCAAAAGTTGTTCCTTTAGATGCTTCAATGATTCTAGTAATGCTTGCCTTAATTACATAAAGCAAAAATTCATTTGTTTCTATTAAGTATGGAACTAATGATTTGCAACCCTGGCTAGTGCAGGCTTCAACTGTATTAATAGCTATATATCCAATAGGAGCTCTTGATGACATAATAATAGAACCTTTTGGCATTAATTTTGCAGAGCTTTTATCTAGTCCAAGTTTTGTTATTTTTCTATATGAATCATTGATGTAATTTGATTCCAAAGAGCTCATATAAGAAGGTGTAACCCATACAATATCACCATTATCCCAGTATTCTTTAACGCTTGTTGATGGAGTTCCGCCTCCAATAACATCTCCAACACTTTTAAGTCTTGTCCAAATCCAACTGTCAGGAATGTCAAAAGGAATTTCGTCTGAAATATCTATTGTTTTATTGCCTATTTTCTCATAATAGCAATTATCCCAAATTTAATATCTCCTATTCTATAAGTAAAACTCATTAAAAAATAGGAGGAATTGAAAATGTTAAAGGGTTTTAGTAATTATTTAAAAGAGAAGAATTTATCAAACAATACAATATCTGCTTATGTCTATACAATAGAGATGTTTGATGGAATGTTCAAAGAGGTAAATAAAGATAATGTTTTAGCATTTAAAGGGTATCTTCTTGAACATTTCAAAGTTAAAACTGTTAATTTAAGAATTCAAGCAGTCAACAAGTATTTGGAATATCTAAATAAAAAAGAATTACAAATTACCGCTGTTAAGATTCAACAAAAGCCATTTTTAGAAAATGTTATTAGTGATGCTGACTATGAATACTTAAAAAGAGCATTAAAGAAAGATAAAAATTATGAATGGTATTTTGTTGTAAGATTTTTAGCAGCAACGGGAGCTAGAGTTAGCGAATTAATTCAAATAAAAGTAGAACATATAAAATTAGGACACTTAGATTTATATTCAAAAGGTGGAAAAACTAGAAGAATATATATTCCAGAAACTTTGAGAAAAGAAGCACTAAAATGGCTTAAGGATATAAAAAGAGATTCAGGATATATATTTTTAAATAATAAAGGTAGTATAATTACTACTAGAGGTATTTCAATTCAGCTTAAGAAATTAGCTGTAAAATATGGAATAAATCCTGATGTAGTATATCCTCATTCTTTTAGGCATAGATTTGCTAAAAATTTTATTGAGAAGTATAACGATATATCATTATTAGCAGATTTAATGGGGCATGATAGTATTGAAACAACGAGGATTTATTTAAGAAGAACATCTACGGAACAACGAGAAATTGTGGATAAAATTATTACTTGGTAAAAAGAAAGGAGTCATTTGCTGTGGATAAAATATATAAGTACACTTCAATGGATAGTGCTATTAAGATTATTAAATCCGAAAGAGTTTTGTTAAATAAACCAACAAAATTTAATGACCCTTTCGATTGTTCATTTGGACTTGATAAAGATGATGAAAAGAAGAGTTTTGATTTATTATTTAATTATTGCGCAATAAAAATGTTTTATGAATTAGTGAATAATAAAGATATTAAATTAACTAAAGGGCAGCAAAAATTATTTGCCATAATTAATGGTGAATTTAATCTTATGAAAAAACTACTTAATAAGAATCCATATTATACTGAAGTTTCGATGATAAATGGTTTTATTAAGCAAGTAATTAAAGCAAATCCTCAAGTAAAAGTTGATTTAGATAAATATTATGAAGACTTTAAAACTGAAATGATGAAAAAGATAGATGAAATTAAAGATAAGGCTTTAATATCTTGTTTCAGTAAAAGAAATGATTCCACATTAATGTGGTCACATTATGCTGATTCACATAGAGGTATTTGCATTGAATATAATTTTCCAACAAAAGATAACTATAAAGAAGTGGAATATACAAATAAAAGACCACAAATGAAATTATTTAATCTAATTTCTGCGTTTTTAGGACATACAATTGTTGGGAAAGAACTAAAAGCTGATGAATATAAATATACGAAAGAAATATTAAAACCTTTCTTTGTTAAATCTATCGATTGGAAATATGAAGATGAGGTTAGGTGCATCTATACTACTGATGATTATAAAAAAGATGATATTGAATATGATGGTGATAATTATTTTGTAAAAGTTGGTTCAATCCAAAAAATATTTATTGGTTGCAAAGCTCGTGGGCCTAAAGTAGATGAAATATTAAGACTTGCTAGTCATAGAAAAATACCTGTTGTTTTTATGAAAGAAAGCGAAGATGAATTTATGATTGTTCCTGATAAAAATCATAAACACATTCCAAGTCAAATTGGGCATGAAGAAACCAATGGACTTTTAAGATTATTTGATGAGATTAATAAGTCATTAGATTCAAAAGCATATTTATCTGCATTTATTTTAGCGTTAAATATACCATCAATTTGTGGTGCTAAAGAATATTCATCAGAGGGGAAAAAAGAGCAATACATCAAATGGGCTAATGATTGGTTTAGCCAATATGAAAAATCTCCTGGAGATAATGTAGGTGTACCATATCCAGCAGCTGAGTTATTATGGGACTTGAAAGAAAAATATGAATTGAATGGTACTTTTAATATTGATAAGAAGTATCAAGAGTTTTATATAAATCATTTAATTTTAAGATATGAAGAAAAGAAACCATTTAATATTTATGTTGGTGAAGCATCTTCTGGGGGAACTTTTGATGAAAGAGAATGTGGTTCGTTAACAATAAATGTTAGGGATTTTTGTTGGAAAATGATTACATTGGGACAAAAATTTTATGATGATAATCATGAACTATTTAGCACAAGTGATATTGTAGTACTCGAGGACTATGATAAAAAGATAGATGAATATCATGAATTTCAAATATTGAATAGTAAAAATAATTAGTGTTGGAGAGGTGATAGGATGTCTATACATGCAGTTGATACAACATTTACACAGTTTTTAAATCCAAATGAAACCAAGATATATACAATACCTATTTATCAAAGAGAATATTCATGGAAACAAGAACATTGCGAAGCATTACTAAATGATATACAAGAAAACGACCCGAATTATTTTATTGGTTCAATAATATGGGTTGAAAATACCAATGAAGTAATTGATGGACAACAAAGGTTAACATCACTTAATTTACTGCTAGTTGCAATTTATAATAGAATGTGTTCTTTTGTTGATGATGAAGATATTAATTTTAAAAAATCAAGTTTAAAAAGAATGATTGTGTCGGATAAAAAGACCAGACTAGTTCCACAAAAGCAAGGAAAGAACAAAGAGGATTTTGAATATTTATTAAATAGTGAAATTATAAAAGTCCCTGCTGCCAAACCAAGCAATTACGGTAACAGAAGAATAAGTAAAAACTATAATTGGTTTAAAGAATATGTTGATAAGCTTGATGTTAACGAAACAATTCAATTATTTGATAAAATATGTGGATTGACATTTATTAGTGCTTCTGTTGATAATGCACAAACGGCTTTTATTTTATTTGAAACCATGAATAATAGAGGAATGGCATTATCAGCTATTGATCTAATTAAAAACTCATATTTAAGTAGAACTGATGATGAAGACAGTATTTCAAACTGGGAAAGCTTAATTGAAATTCTTGGAAACGAGAGTAATCAAGAACAATTTTTAAGAAATAATTATAATGCTTTTAGAAGTGAGTATAACAATTTAAGCCTTCCTCTTACCACTAATCCAAAGTACGATATTGCAAACAAAGCAACAAGATCAAATGTTATAAAAATATACGGTTCTTTGGTTGATAGAAAAGATTTTATGGAGTTTTTAACTTTAAATGCAAAGTATAATTCATTACTAACCGGTGAAGAAAAGCTTCAAATAGATGTTTCTGAAGAATTTAAAACAACTTTTAAAAATTTTAGAAATGCCAATGCTACATCAGCATTTACGCTATTATTGTATCTGTTGAGAAACCAAATCGTCTTTGGCTTTGATGATACTCAATTGCTTGACTTGTTTGAATTAACATTAAAGTTTTTTATTAGACGTAATCTAACTAATAATCCTTCCACTGGTGCTTTACTTCAAATATTGATGAACATAATTGAAAGAATAAATCAATTAGATAAAAAGAATTTTGCGGATGTTCGTAAAATACTATTAGATGAGTATCAAAATAAAACATCAAGTAATGAAGCAGTTAAAGAAATACTTTATGGTGATATATATGACACTAATAGAGATATGGCAAGATATTTGCTATGTTCTTTGTGTAAGTTTGAAGATAAAAACGAGAAGAAGTTTATAGACTTGTGGGAGAAAAAGGATGACAAGTACATATGGACAATAGAGCATATTCTCCCAGAAGGAAATAAGGATGCAACAAATACTCCTTATGAGTGGATCGAAATGATAAAACAAGGTGATGTAAAGTATAAGGATTATTCGAACGAAAAAGTTTATACATTGGTAAAAGATTATAGACATAAAATAGGCAATCTAACAATGACAGGATATAACTCATCGTTAGGAAATAAAAAGTTTTTTGATAAAAAAGACAGATATGATTCTAAAGGAGAAAAAATTGGATATAATAATGGCCTTAGTTTGAATGAATATGTATATGCACAAAGTGCTTGGTATATATCTAATATAGTTGAAAGGACAAAAGATTTAGCTGATGAAATAATAGCTAGACTTGAAATTAAGTAATAGTATGAAGAAATTATTAACTATATTACTAGCAATTACTCTTATTTTACTAACATCTTGTGGTAAATCAAACAGCACACCTACTCCAACTACTGATGAGCCTAGTACAACAATTACTACTCCATCAGATGATAATCAAACAACTAAGGAAGATGAAACTGCCAATATGAAATTAACATTAAAAATAGATGGTATAGAAGTAGATGTAATATGGGCTGATAATGATTCGGTAAAAGCTTTGAAGAATCTTGCTAAAAATGGATTAACTATTAATATGAGTAAGTATGGTGGCTTTGAACAAGTAGGATCTATTGGTTCTACATTACCATCATCTGATACTAGAATAACTACTAGTCCAGGAGATATAGTTTTATACTCATCAAACCAAGTAGTAATATTCTATGAATCTAATACATGGTCTTATACAAAATTAGGACACATCAATTTATCCAAAAGTGAATTAAAAGATTTACTTGGTGATGAAAATGTTGTGATTACACTTGATTTAAAATAGGTAAGAATACTTAGAGTTCTAGATTTATTTCTAATTATGGTGTATACTTAAATCGATAATTTAAAGTACCAGAAAGTCGAGGAAGGGCTCGAAGGAGGTACTTGTTTATGGATTATCAAAAAGCCATATTAGATAAAGTATCAACTGGTTTGAGGCTAAGAATGCTTCGTTGTAAATCAACTCTAACTCATGAAGATTTAGCTGGTTTACTCCAATTAAAATCACCTAGAGTGATATATGATTGGGAAAGTGGAACGAAAATTCCTAATGCTGAAAACTTGTATAATCTTGCTCTAATATTCAATACGAAAATGGAGGACTTACTCGTTATGAGATAAGCCTCTTTTTCTTTAAATTGAACTATAGTACATTTTAACATTGGATTGCTTTGTTATAATATAAGGGACAAATTAGGCAATTATGCTCATAATATTGCAAAATTAGCAGAATTATGGTATAAATAAGTCTAGATACAAATGCATGTTCTGAAACAGTGGAGTAAGAACTTTACCTATATGAAATGTTGGAGCAAATCTTATGGTTGGGATATACCATATGAGGAGTAAACCAATAGTCAAAAACTAAATTTCAAGAGTGGTATTGCGTGTCTAAACAAAATAACATATGAAGAGGATAAATGTTATTGAAGTGGCGATAGGCTAATACCTACCGTCACTTTTTCGTTTTAAGGAGGTGTCAATAAAATGAAGAAAAAGAGCAAAGTTATAGGCAAAGACTATGATAAATTAGAGAAAGATAATCTATGTGATAGAATCGATTATTATGGTCTTATCGCTAAAGATGGCAGAATTAAAATTGACACAAAAAGATATAAAAAATTCTTTACTATTCCTGATAGCAAAATTGAAAATAGACATTCTGTTTATTACCTTCCTACCAAGCAACATAGATCTGATTATAAATGTAATTGGTTTAGAGATTTATTAGCAGGATATAAACAATTATGGTTCAGAGAATATAAGAGCTTTATTGATAGTATAAAGACTCCTAAGCAAGTAGAAGATAATGCAAGATTATCTTATCTTTCTGATGGTGTATTAGATTACGATGAAGTTAATGATAAAGCATTTATAGCAGGTATTAAAAGAGCAAAAGATTATAAAGTAATTATTAAATCTTTATACGCTCAATTTTTCCATCAATTAATGTCCAGTATTGATGCGTTATGCTTAAAGATGTTAACTGCCTGTGGTTATAAAGAAGAAGATTATACAAAGAAGCAATTTGATATTTATATGCAAGGCTTACAGGGTAACAATGCAATATCATTCAGACAATATGATAATTACAAACTTTATGATAGAGCATTTACTGTTTGGAATTTTCTAAAGCATAACTCTCTTAGATCATATAAGATCTTGAAACAATGGTATCCTAATATGGTTTGGGACCCAGAAGATAGATATCAAAATGGTGAATCTGCACTTTCTGTTGTCAAGCTAGATGAAAAATTTATCTTAGATTGTTTAGATAATTTACATTTATTCTTTGATGAATTATGTGCGAGAGCTTTTGGTGAAAATGTGGATGATGCTCAATGGGATTATGATGATTATTTTGAAGAAGTAGTTCGAAATCAAATTGATGTTATTATCAATCCGCTAGATTTATAGGAGGCTACAATTATGGGAGTAATTGGACCAAGTAATAGAAATCTGAGAAGATGGGGAATGATTAACAAACCGGTTGGAAATAGTCCTAGTTTAATGCAATCATCTCAGATTAAAACAAAAGCCACACAAGAAGAAAAAGTAATTACTAAGGAGACTAATGGTATGAAGAGCAAAAAAGTGAATTTATTTAAGCCAATAGGAAAACATGTTTTTCTGGATAGATTTGGGGTTTCAACTATTTCGATAAGCAATCTAAGTTTATATATTGGTAGTAACAAGCAATACAGTATGAATCAAGTGTTTCAGGAGATTGATAATCGGTTTGAACCATTAAGCAACAGAGATATGCTTTCTTTCTTAAATGATGAAGAATGGGATAAAGAATCGTACTTTATTAAAGATGAAAGCAAAACAAATCGAAATAATTATTATGGTTATGGATATGGCTATTCTAATTTAGTGAAAGGCCAAGAAAAATCTGTAAAAATCAAATCTATTAAAATTACTTTTAATGCTAATTATTTTACTAGTTTTGGTTCTTCAAGATATACTCAAAATGAATCATATGAAATTACAATTGATAGTAAAAAACAGATGAATGATTATAATGTATGGTTGCTTGAAGATTTTAATGAGCGAAAATTAATGAAACCAGATATTTCAGATATTCAGATGGATAAAGAGTTTTATCTCGTATCTTATGGACTTGCAAAAGTTGTAAAAGTATACGAGTATCCTAATAAAAGTAATTTGATTTGTGATTTAGATACAGCAAAAGGGAAGATTACAAAGGATATAACTTTAGAGGGGTTATATTATCTTCCTTATGATACTCCTAAGAGTAAACTGTGTATTCTGGATAAATGTGAAAATGAGTTGAGTTTGTTACCGTATGTTATTAGAGATGGACAAACTTTTAACGTTTATTGGAAGCAAGTAGACGATGTTGCAGATTATATTGTTTCTCTATATAAAATCATTGAAGTTAACGGAAGAAAAGATTTGTATCATTTAAATGATTATACAGTCGATAGAAATGAAAACATTCTAGTTATTTCAGGTTTAATAGGAAATACTTTTGTTTTTAAAGTTGCAGCAGAAGATAGAAGCGGTAAAACTATTGCGTTAAGTCGTGGAATTGTTAATGGTTACCCAACATATTTTGTTGAGGAGGATTAATTATGAATATATACATTGAAAGCTTACTAAATGGGTTAATGGCTTATTGGGATGAAGAAAAAGATGCAGCTAGATATTATGTTCATCTATTGATAGGTGATAAACATTTGACGAGAGATGTTATTAATGGAAGACAAACTTTAGTAGAAGGGGAAGAAACTTTTAAAGAGATTGCCTTAATAGAATTGGAAAGAAATATTAGATATTGTTCATTTAATAATTTAGGAAAAATAGATCAAAAACATCCAGATGAACGTATGAGACATGGCCTTTGTGGCTATTCAAAGGATTATTCAACTGGTAAAAATTATTATATCTATGTTGAAGCAGAAGATAAAAATGGAAAAATAATTTCTAAAAGTAACAAAGAAAAGGGTTCGGTATTTGTTTTAGAAAATGGTTTTTATTCATTATTTTATTAAAAGAGGAGGAATGGTTTATGCCAGTAATAAGTCAAGGTGACATTATAAGTGGTGCTGTAGGTAGAGCATTAGCAGACGTAAAAACTCAATTAGCATCAATCAATTTGAAATTGGAAAAGTTAACTTCTTCTCAAGAAGAATGCACTGTTTCTAATAAAGGAGTCACCCTTCATAGCAAAGGGAAAATGGTATGGTGGACTAAATCTAATGAAGCTACATGCTATAGATTGAAATTATATCTTAGAAACGATGAAATAGATATTGTTGAAGTGGAAAGAAATAAAGCATATCACACTTTTAACGATTTGAATAATTATCTATCATATGAAGTTAAATTTGAGATAGAAGATCGTAATGGAAAAATAATAAATGAGATGTTCATAAAGATTTAGGAGGATTACCACATGAGATATTATGAAGAAGAATTAGAAACTTTAATTAAAGCAGGAGCAAAAGTTGTTGAAGTTGCTTCGTTTGAATGGGAAAGAGTACATGGATTTACCAACTATGTAGCAGAAGATTTAAATGTGGATTGGTATTCGTGGAGCAGCGTTTCTGGATTAAAAGTTTGGGAAGGTAATGGATTTAAAATTATTAATCCTGATTGCGTAACTTTGCCTGCAGTTTTAGATTATTATTTAAAAAATGAAAATGACATGCTACTTGTTCTAGAGGATTTCCATCCTTATAGTGAGACTAATAATCCAGTTAATATTAGATATATTAGAGAGATGATGCGTGCTCAAAACTATCAAGGAAACTACAAGAAAGCAATTATATTAAGTTCACCTAATAAGTTTGTCCCAGAAGAACTTTCAAAAGAATTACCTGTTATAGAAGTCGAATTACCAGACAGATCAACAATTGAGGTAATAGCTAATAGTGTTGTTGAAGAATACACCGAATACTGCATGGAAAGTGAAATCACTCCTAAACTTCTTGAATCTGCGCTTGGTCTAACTGTAATGGAAGCTAGATTGGCATTTGCGAAAGCTATTATTACTAATAGAAAGTTAACAGAAGATGAAATTCCTCTAATTATTAGTGAAAAAGAACAAATAATCAAAAAGAGTGGATTACTTGAATATTTCCATCCAAAAGAATATTTAACAAACATTGGTGGTTTGGAAAACTTAAAAGATTGGATTCATAAGCGTGGTAATGCTTATAGTGATGAGGCTAAGGAGTTTGGTCTAAATACTCCACGTGGTGTTTTATTACTGGGTGTTCCAGGTTGTGGAAAATCATTAACAGCAAAAGCTATCGCAAATGAATGGAAGTTCCCATTACTAAGATTCGATTTAGGTAAAGTGTTTGGTGGAATTGTTGGTGAATCAGAAAGAAATATTAGATATGCATTAGATGTTGCTAAGACAATCTCACCATGTGTGTTGTGGATTGATGAAATTGAAAAAGGACTAAGCGGAACACAATCAAGTGGTAGAACTGATGGTGGAACTAGTGCCAGAGTATTTGGTACATTCTTAACTTGGATGCAAGAGAAGAAAGAACCAGTATTTGTTGTTGCGACTGCAAACGATATTAGCGCTTTACCTCCAGAACTACTAAGAAAAGGTAGATTTGATGAAATATTCTTTGTTGATTTACCATCTGCTAGAGAAAGAGAAAATATCTTTAACATCCATTTAAGAAATAAAAATAGAGATGCAAAAGAGCTTAAATTAGATATGCAAAAACTTGTAAAAGCTAGTGAAGGATTCTCTGGTGCTGAAATTGAAGAGGTTGTAAATGAAGCATTATTCAATGCTTATGCAAATGGTCAAAAAGATTTAGAAATGAAAAATTTATTAGATTGTATTGCTGCAACTTCACCATTATCAAGAACTATGGCTGAAACAATAGCTAACTTAAGAAAATGGGCAGAACAAAGAGCTAGATTGGCAAGTACTGATGCTCCTGAAGATGTAAAAGATTTAGGTGCTGAAGTACCAAGATTACAACAAGAATACAAAAATCCATTTATAACAAAGAAAAAGGACGTTTAATGTATGAAAAAAGGTGAGTTAATTAGAATTGAAATTAAAGAAGCTAGAGAAGATGGACTTTTGCTTCATTCATATAAGAAAAAGGCAGATGTTTTTGTTGCATCTTCATCTTTAAAATCTGGTTACTCACCTAAAAAGTATGCCAAATTAGTAGGAACACCAATCATTCTTCGAATAGTTTTATCAAGACCAACTTTAGAATTAAGTGAGAAATATTTACAAGCTGATAAGTCTGTTTTTGATGATTATGCTTTGAAGCCAAAAGAAGATATTAAATCAAAGCCTATTCAAAAAGAACCTATTATTAATGAAAAACAAGAAAAAGAAGTGATAAACATGATTGAGAATAAAAAAATAATAATTACAAAAGAAAATACTTTTGATAAGGGATGGACATTATTTCATCCGTTCGATTTAGGCATTAATAAGAATCGACTATATAAGGACACAATGATATCTGATGTTATTAGATTAATTACTCATTCAAATGAAGTTAATCTAATTTTATGTGATGCATGTTTATCTAGTAGAATAATTAATGAAATAGAGTGGGCAAATAAATATATCAAATTAAATATCATCGCAAAAGATGATTCAATTATTAATGGCTATAATAATTTCTCATATAATAGTAAAAAAATAGATAAAAGTATTGATTTTAATTACATAGGAATAATTGGAAAAGATAATGGCCATTTTATGATTGCAGATGGTTATACTGAAATTGATGATTCACTATACAAAGTGTACTTTCAAAATAAGAATCTAAAAGGTGATTATTCGTTCTTAAATGATGCCAGCGAATTAATCATTGTTGATAGTGATGGCCAAAAAGATTATTCGATGGTTATAAATGCTGCATTTAAAAATAAAATCTCTTGTTATTATGCAGTTAATACTAAGCATTTTAATAATAGAATATTCAATTATTCTAAAGAAAACAAACTTGAATTACTCGTTAGTGACTTTACTCAAAACGGGATAGTTGTTGTTTATAAAAATAATACATTATCATGTGTAACTATGACTAATAGCGGTTTTTATTTATCATATCCAATAGAAAAAATTTCATCTTTTTTAGGTATGGAATACAAATCCGGATTTTACAATGATTCAATAGAAACCGATAAGCTGAAAGGTGAAATATTTTCTTGTTATAATGGCAAAATAGAAAAGCTCGACATAATTGAAAAGAAAGTATTATCAATAAATGTTGATGTTGAATTAATGAGTGATTTTGTTTCTGAGACATTTGATTCATCAATAGTAGAGAAGCATAATGATTATTCTGCCGAAGCAAAAAAAGTTGAATACCAATTTACACTTATTCCACCATTATTTGATTCTAAATATTCTGAATCAAATATATATGAAGGAATACATGAATTAAATTTAACTTGGAACAAGCAACAGATCTTGAAAATAAAAAGTATATTGAATTCTTATAATGCATTTATGGAACAAGATTATGGTTTCATTGAGTTTTTATTAGGAACTGAGAGATTTACAAAAGAATTTCAAGATCGAGTAGAGAATTGTAATTACAAAAACTATTATAATTGGATTGACTCTATGATTGCCTTATACAAGAAAAATAGAGAAAGTTTAATTGATATTTGCAAATGCATGTTTAATTCTCTTAATAAAGAAAGTTCTGGTACTAAATTTGATAAGTTTGATAATGAGATTGCTGGATATGAACAAACAATTAAAGAAAAAAATGCATTAATTCAAAAAGGTATTGATGTTTTAAGTAATAAGAGAAGAGTAGAAATCTTAACAAAGAAAATTAATGATCTATTAGAATTGAAAAAGCATTTTGAAAGTAACTCAGGATCAAGAAATGATAAGAATCTAAATACATTTATAAAGCATTGCGAGGAATTGCTAGAAGGAAAACATAAGGTTATTAATGATGATTCAATAGGAAATATAGTGAAACCTAAAGAAGAAACAAAACTAGCAAAGCTTGAAGCATTTGTTGAGAATTATTTATTTTCAATAAAAAAATATGATGATGAATGCTTGGTAACTTTGGATAAACTATCCAAGGAAAGTATACCGGAAGATTATGCTGTATATGATAAAAAAGGACAACGTTACATCATAATTAATAATTTAGATGAATTTGAAAAAACAAAATCTATATGTACTGAATTTAGATTAAAGTGCATTACAAGGAGGTAATTCTATGAGTTGTGAAAGAAGGGTTCATACATTTCAGCAAGTTGAAGAAGTTAGAATTGAATGCTGTGATAAAAAGGAACTTGAAGAGCTAGAAAAAACAATAATTTCTTCTATTGAGCAGAAACTTGAAAAACTTAATATCTTAATTAAAAATTGCAATGTATATTCTGGTAATGGAATGATATTAGTTAATGACAGATATAATATATGTTCGGACTTAGTGACTGTTGCTGAGGCATTTGGATTAAATATTAAGCAAGTTAAATGTTCATTAAAAGGAAAAAACTATATCATTACAGATGATTTATTGACTGTTTTAAAACAGCTTGAAAGAGAGTTTAATTTTGGAGCTAATATTACAAATCAAGAGTTAACCGACGCTATTTGTCAGATCCTTGATGAAAATAATGTCACTAGAAATATCGATTTTAATGTTCTAGAGATGGTTAAAAATATAAAGAAAAATGGCCAGTATGTGACTACGAGAACAAGAACTATCACAGAAGAAACTGAGGATGGAAGATTAATTGGCCGTTCAGAAGGTCAATGGGTTACTGATGCAAATGAGATTAGAAATAAACTCATGAATATTTCTAAAGATGCTCAAAACACAGTAAATAAAACAAATTCACAATTAAGAGATGGAACAGCTAAATTGATTTATGCTAGAGCTAGACAAATGGGATATGCAGTTCAAGAAGTGAAGAAAGGTACTCAAACTCAATTAGTACTTGTGAGGTGCGAATAATGGCTGATAAAAAAATAATTATTGATATTGATGATAAAGGTTCAATAAATGCTGAAACATTCGGTATGGAAGGTACAGAATGTTTGAAAGAATTAGACAAACTTCTTAAAGATTTGGCTTTGGAATCAACTACAACTAAAAAAGAAGAATTCTTTAAAGAAGGAACAACTGTAGATAACACAATAAAGGCTAAGAACTCATGATTAGAGTCCACAAGTTAATGATCGTTGAAAATGAGCATTTGTATGGTCCAGGTAAAAGATTATTAATTTACCTTAAAGGTTGTAGTATTCATTGTGAAGGATGTATTAATCAACACTTATGGCCATTTGAAGGCGGAACAATGATGAACTCCAGTGATATTCTTGAAATATGCAAAAAAGAAAGCTTAGAAGGAATAACAATACATGGAGGCGAGCCGTTAGATCAAGCAAATGGTTTATATGATGTTGTTAAGACAATTAAGAATGAAAAGTATACAGCGATATTATTCACTGGTTATCTAAAAAAGGAACTTAATAACGAACAGTTAAAAGTTTGGAATATTTCTGACATTGTTGTGGCAGGTCGTTTTCAAATCAAGAAAAGAAATGTTAATCTTCAATTTAGAGGTTCAACCAATCAACGAGTATATACTCACAATGTACCATATAAAGGTTATAAAATTCAGGATGGATTTACAACAGCAATATTAACCATTGATGAAGAAGGTAATATGGATGTTAATGGATTTTTAACCGAAGATATAGCTAGATTGGTTGGTGATAAGTAATGGAAAAGAAAAGAATAGAAAGTGAAATGAGAGAATTAGAAATTAAAATTCATTATCATTTTAATGACATATCATGGCTTGCTAAAGCTATGGGCTCTATAAAAATACCTGTTCCAGGTCAAGGAAAGAATGGCTCTGAATATTCTAATGAAGGCTTGGCTACTGTTGGTGATACTATATTAAAATCAGTTATTGCTGATAAGTTTTATAGAGAAGGAATAAGAACCAAAGGTGAAATCACAATTAAAAAGAGCGGTATAGAAGACAATGCAACAATGCATGATGTAATGATTAAAGAAGGTTTAATTGATTATTCTTATAATGATTTACATTTCTTCAAAGATCCAAATATTCCTTACCATGAGCAAGTTGTGCATAAGGCACATGATCCATATATTGAAGCTATGGTTGGAGCTGTGTATTATGATTCAGGAAATTATGATACGACTAAATGCTGGATTCTAAAGTGGTTATTACCTCTTTTAGAGAAGTATAAATAGCATCAATTCCAGCAGTAAATAATACTAGTTATTTTACTCTTAAACTAGAAAAAGGGCGAAATAACCAATATATATTCGCATATAGTTGTCGTTTTAGTGCAAATAGTTACTGTGGAGGAAAAACATGGAATTTAAAGAATTTATTGAAAAACTTAATAGTGATGATAAAAGCACATTCGAAAAGTATTCTAAGATTCGAGGTGTTCAGCAATATAGAATTATATTTGAAGCATTAAGTAAAGTTGTTTCTAATGTTAAGTTTGCTGATGTCAATTCATTTGTTATCCTTGATAAGGCAATAAAAGATGTTCTATTTAAATACTTAGGTACTTTAGAGGAATATATTAGAAATGATATTCTACTAAGATTTGATTTTGATTCAGAAGCTGAACTAAAGAAATCAGAATATCATTATTTCAAAGGACTCCCAAAGTGTATTAGAAAGACTAATCCAGCGGATGAAATAACAGATTTTTATAAAAAGTTTGCTTTAAACTTTGGAGATTTAGTTTCTTTTATAAAAGATTATGATTCAAAAACTTATGATACTAACAAATTAGATATAATAATAAATCTAAGAAATAGTGTAATGCATCACTCACCTTTATTATTTGATTATAATTTTGAATCGACTGCTGATGAAACACTAAAAGGAATAAATGCATTAGTTGAAATGCTACCATCTGATTATAAAGATGGATGCATCAAAAATCTTAAAGTACCTAACCAAAAGACGAAAGAAAATATAGCAAGTACTTATTATAATTTCTTACTATATAAGGAGGATTGATTTTTATGTGTGATTACGTAAATAAAAATGAATTGATTGAACCTAGAGAAATATTTAGTGAATGGATTTCTAATGTTCAAAGTGAAATCAGAGAAGAGTACGGAATTACATTTTCTTATAATCCCATTGGAAGTGGAAGCAGGAATATGGTTATTAGAAGATGTGATAACGATTATTTTGATTTAGATTTCCAAATTGTGATGCAAACAATCCCCGATGATATGGATTGGGATGGTGATTGTAAGAAATTTAAGGATATATTTAGAAATACCTTCAATAAATATAAACCTCAAGGTTTTAAAGATTGTAAAGATAGATCTCAATCCTTAAGAACAAAGAATCTTAATTTAGGCTTTGGTTTTGATATAATCATTACGTGTTTCGACAATAATGATAATTTCTATATTTTATTTAATAAAAAAGATACTAATGGTGCCAATAATGAAGACTATGAATGGGCTATAAGAAAAGACATGAATAAATATCGTGAAAGATTAAACCTAGTTGAAGGCCCAGAAATGTGGAATTATCTTCGTAACATATACAAGAATAAGAGACATAAGCATATGCATGATCAGGAACCAAAAAAGCACTCTTATCAGTTGCTTAATGAGGCTGTAGTTGAGACACTAGTAGCTTTTGGAATTAAGAACTATCCGAGATAATAATTATATGATATAATATACGTGTAACAATTTTCTGATTGTTGACCGTCCTGGTTTGACCAGAGGAGGTTGTTACAATGTTTGATTTAATATCAAAGGAAGAAATTCGTAAAATTGTAATCGGATTAATAGGAGATTTAACAGTTAAG
>Ga0255342_1002221_pt1 | contig 24786 bp, 36 predicted proteins | sample wastewater_treat_3_FD_192416 | JGI IMG/M metagenome (GOLD analysis project Ga0255342, IMG submission 192416) | Wastewater microbial communities from Lulu Island WWTP, Vancouver, Canada - plant14 | ecosystem: Engineered > WWTP > Wastewater > Unclassified | place: Canada: Vancouver, British...
TCCGGGGGTTGACGGCTGCTCATTTTCAAAGTCTATTTCTATTCTTAAGCTTGGGTCTATGATTCTTGATATTACAGCCGCACTTTCAGCTCTTGTTAATACTCTATTCTTCTTTTTTGTAATATTTTCTGCAATATCTTGTATGTCTTATAGCCTTCGGCTGCATTTAAATCATTAAATTCTATAAAATGTTCCATATCTGTTCTTTTCTTATCTGCTCTTGATAATTGTTGATTTGTCTCTGTTTTAAGTTTATTTAAATTTACAAAGAAATCCTCTATTATAACCATATTGTCATCTATATATTTTTCAATCTCATTCACTTTTTGATCAAGTAATATTTCTTCATTCTTCACTAATCTCATATTATTGTCCCCACAATTCTATATAGATCTTATATTTATATGTTTCTAGTTCTTCCATAGATACCTTCTGTTAATCTTCTCCAAACCAACCCTGTTTTCCTACTACATTTCCACATTCCGAACAAACATAAGTTGTATTACCAAATTTAGTAAATAACATATGCATTGAGAAATTAAATTTATCATTGCCACATTTACATATTATTTTGCCATCTTTCAAGATGATGTCATCACCCCAGACAAAGTTTCTACCTCCACACTCACAGACTTCTTTTTCAGGTGGATTTTCATTTCCACACTCTAAGCAATATTCTTTTTCCATATATACCTCCTATATTGATTGATCATTTGGTGGCTCTGGTAATGAATGCCAATGTGTAATACAATCTGAATGCCTTCTAAAACAAATATCTCCTTCTTCGTCCCATTCGCTAATATAGAAGCCATCCTCTTTTGCTACTATTTCATAATCTTTGTTATAAAGAAAATTATATAGTCTTTCTTTTAACATATGTGTCTTATTTTTATCCGTTTTAATGCCCATAAGAGTGCCTTTTTTGTAATAAGTTAGCATATCAATTTGATGCAGATCATATGGTTTATCATAATAATATGTTAATACTTGTTGCTTATCATTGGGTAGATTGTCTTTAATAGAAATCCAACCATTATTTAATTCTTTTATATTCATTTCATTTTCCTCTCTTAATAATTCATTATCAATAAAATTGAGTATTTTCTGTATAGATTCATGGTGTTCTATATATTCTGGACAAACAGGACGCCTTTTTGTATTTGTATTCGTACTTCCGCAGTATTAGCAGCTCCAACACTACCGTCTACCCTGTAATTAGTGCTGTTTGCGGTCATGCAAATTGCGGGTTCATCTTCTATCAAAAACTGTGAATTTGCCAGATATTCGAATATTGGCAGCAATTCTATCGTTAAGGAAGGAGTATAATAGTTACCGCTTGGACCTACCTTTTGTGGAGGTCTTATTTCTCCCCTGTTAAAAGCTTCTTCCCACCTGATAGCATCTCTGAGCGTTAAAACTGTGCCCTTACCGTCTACCGTCGGGAAAATTATGGGTTCTATGAATAATTTGTAAAATCCGTCTGCTTTATATCCGTTAATATCTAAAGCACCGGTTATAAAATCTTCTGCTGTTATTTCATGTCCTAACAGTCTTGCTATTTCTTCAATATTTTTGTAATTATTACCTTCTATCCAGTTATCCCACTGTTTCTTTGTTCCATTAAATACCGGAGGCATATTTGCTACAACGTTGCTGTCTTCTGGACCTATATAATAATAAGGATTAAACTTATCTAATTCTGAATTATAGTCTTTACCCTTCCCTGCATTATCTCCATTCATGTATCTATATATTGAATAAGTTGTATACTCGTCAATTTTGTACCTTGGTCCAGTTTTGGTAAAATCTTTTGTTTCGCCTATTTGAACTACATCTTCACCGCTTACAAAATGCCCCAACGATGGAGCCCAGTACAAACTTATCCTTATCCCTTCCCAGTCAGGATGAAACTTCCAGTCGTTTAAACCTTGCCCGGCCGATGGATCGCTTGGCAAGCTATCGTTATTACCCGCATATACCCATTCCGTAGGAAGAGCTATTATTAATGTTAAAATTAACAATATAAGTGATAATATTCTTTTATTGAATTTCATTTATCCCAACCCCTTTTACTTATTACTACTATTGTTTTCTATTGCTGTTTTGGCTTGCACCTATCCAATACCATTGTCCTCCCTCATAATAGAACCAGTTTTCATAGATTTGCCCATCTTGAGGATTTTCTATTTCAGGTAGTTCATTCTTTTTTATATAATCTGCTATTTCATCCCATTCCCTTTGATAATGACCTTCACCTGTCCAATTATCTACATAATACGGCTGCCCCAAAAATTGGTCATTACTTCCTAAGTCTCCATGTTCAATCAACTTGCCGTTTGGATGAGCTCTGCCTATTTCAGTGGCAACACCTTGTCTCTCACCTAAAACACCGCTTGGGCCTATCTTTAAAACCACCTCTGTGCCGTCAGGTTTTATGAAGGTATCACCTTCGATGGCTATCGGTCTGTTAGGATCATCATATCTTAAAACCATAGGTTCCCTTGTTCCGGGGGTTGACGGCTGCTCATTTTCAAAGTCTATTTCTATTCTTAAGCTTGGGTCTATGATTCTTGATATTACAGCCGCACTTTCAGCTCTTGTTAATACTCCGCTTGGCTTAAAAGTTTTGTCAGGATATCCTGCAAGAATTCCCATACCGTAGGCAATTATTACTTCTTCTTTTCTGTTCTTAGCTTTGTCTATGTCTGTTATGTAACTTTCAATAGAATTTTTTGTCTCAGCAGTTAAATTATCATTTACACATTTCGATGCCAGATAAGCCATATCAGCTCTCGGGATTTTGTTTGGGAGAAACTTTTCAGGAATATCTTCTTTTTTTAGGAGGTTATTTTCCAGAGCTGCCTTGTAATACCCGCTTGCCCAGTGACTCCCGTCTATGCTGACACCCGGGTTTTCACCGGTTACCGCAACTACAAGCATTTTAATAAATTCTCCGTAAGTAACCGTATTCTCAGGTTTAAAAGTTCCGTCTTCGTAACCGTCAATTATTCCCTTACTTCTTAAATTTTCTACATTTGCTTTTGCCCAGTGATCCTTCATATCACTAAATTCCGTGGCTGCAAACGGTACTGATATTGCAGCTAAAATAAGTATTGACGCTGTAATTATTGCTATTATTCTTTTTTTCATATTCTTTTCTCCTTCCTTTTTCTTACCTTCTACATATAGTGGTTTTACTATCTCTTTCTACTAAATATAGTAGCATACTTTTTATATCTGTCAAAATAATTTTTTAACTATCATTAGTTTTCAACCCTATAAATATAATACGCAAATACCCCTAAAAATATTCTATTATTTTTTAGCAACAAAAAAAGAGCTATAAAAGCTCTTTTCAATGTGCCTTAAAGTTATATATAGGCTTAATAACTTCAAGGACTTCCATGGTATCTTTAATATTTTCAAGAATTTCTTCCATTGGCTTGTATGCCATTTGGGAATCATCTATAGTAAATTCATTTACCGAAGTCGTATAAATACCGTATCAATTTCCACAGCTTACAATACTTTGATGTTTATACAAAAAAACGTTGATCTGTCAGGATCATAGCTTAATCCATAATTATTATTGCTTATAGCCAAGCCTGTACCATGACATACTGAACATTTTTATGTAAGTCCTTGATTAACCCTCCTCCCATAATTTCTCTTAAATATGGAACTGCATCCACTATTACTCTTACGGATTTTTTAAAATTCTCCATAATTACTTCTCCTTAAACTCTTTAATTATCTTCCAAAATTCCAATACATACGGGCATACTGCCATTTCTTATCTGCTGCCTGTACCATTCGTGAGGGTCCATGTTTGAGTTATTGGCGAAAATTACTTTATCGCCATATACAACAACCTTCTTCCCCTCTTTAACCGCCTTTTAAAGTTCTTCCAACGTACAAGGTTTTATTTTCATCCTAAGCCTCCTATTCTTTTCCCTTCCCTAATAAAACATCTATTTCCAACCTGATATAACATACTTTAACCTTGTCTTCCATATTAACCTCCTTCTTTATTCGTACCCCTGTGACAATTCCTGCAGAAGTATTACTTCAGAGGAATCAAATATTATTTCTCCACACTTGGAACACACCCAAGCTTTCGCTTTTTCCGGGGCCGTAACCCCGGGACAACCCCATTTCGGGTTATCATACATAATCTCCTTGTATTCCATTTGAGTATTGCAAATATAGCATTGCATAAGCGACCTCCAATTCTTAACGTTTTAACACTCCTTTATATTTTTGTTTATGATGCGAAACATATTAAAAAGATATTCCAAAAAACAAAAAAAAGACGCTTTAAAAGCGTCCTTATTCCCCTCTTAGAAATATTCTGTATTTTTCGGAGGATATCTTATACTCCTCAAGGAGTTTTTGAATCATTTTCATGAATTCATTAGCCCCAAATATGGTGTTGATATATACCCCTTCAGCTATTTCAACAAAACTTGCAGTTATAGGCTTATACTTGGTAAAATACTTTATTGTAGTCCAGTTCATCTTCGGATTATCAAGAAAGCTTCTGAAAAGTCTCTCGTTTCGTTCAAGCAGCATTTTGCAGGTCTTTACATATAAGTCCTTCCAATTCTTAACATCCACCCTGTCTTCGTCAAGCAGCTTAAAACCGGCAGGTTTTGTCTTTAAAAAGGATTCTGTAAGAGAATGTCCAAAAGATTTTAAACTCTCTTTTTCCTCCAGAAATTCCTCTATACTTTCCCCGTCACAACTTACTACTTCCACAATTTCTCCGAACTCACTCCCGTTGAAAAAATACTTATTTACGGTCCCCAGCTGCTCCTCAACTATTTTAATTTTCTTAGCAGTTTTCACATAATCGTCAATGTTAAGATTGCCTTTGTCTACCTGATCATGAATTATTCTGGTACAGAGGCCATACGTTTTTCTTAAATTCTCCCTCAATGAATTGATGTTCCTTAAAAACTCATCCACATTATTCCTCTCTAATAATGCTTCCATATTATCCTCCTTTTAGTTTTTTTATAGTTTATGTAAAACAATAAACAATATTCCTTAGTACGTAAAAATTTTTGAAAATATTTTAAAACAGCCGCTTATTTATTCAGCGGCTGCTTCAACTCTTCAAATTTCTCTTCAAGATACTTGATTTTTTCGGTAGTAGTTACAACAAAAAGAATATGTTCAATTCTAAAGTTGCTATCACAATAAAAGCCAAATCTCCCTTAATAAGAATGTACTTATGTATTTCATTCTTCCAAAGCATTTTATCAATTTTTATACCAGCTATAGCTATAACAAAAAGTGTTGTAAAAGCCAGTTTTTCTGCCACAACACCAATTACCATATCCTCCTGCTGCGTAACATTTTTTTTAATCCAATATGAGTAAGGCCAAACAAACTACTATTCTGTTATATATTACGCACAATTAAAAAAATATTCCAAATAACAAAAAAAAGAGACCTTTCAGGCTCATCGAAAAAACTTCCTTTTTAATTGAATGAATAAACTTTTTTTATTAATATCATTTACGATAATATCATTTAAGTTAGATAAAATATTAAAAACCCGTATTTTCCCATGATTTTTGACTGTATATACTGATAGAATCCTATACGCATTTCGTTGCTGTAATCATTCTCCGGGTTGTAAAGAACAAAATCTACCGTATAAGTCAGCTTAACTTCCAGCTTCTTTTCTATTTCTTCCTCTATCATTTTGGCCAAATTGTTTTCCGTTATAAGCCATATTACCTTCTGAGGTTCGGCTCCGGACTTTTCTAATAACTCTTTTGTTTGCTCTTCTTCTCTACACAATTCTTGCCCGAGCATTCTTCCTCTTTTTTGCTAATTCATAGATTTCATCGGCGTAAGTGTTTATTTTATTCTCATACAAAGCATCTCAACAACCTTCAATACAATCTTCATCATTTTCATATCCAGCTTTAGCCGCATCCTCTCTGGCCCATTCTATGCATAAATTATGAAGCCGCTTTTCATTAACTTTGAATTTTGTACCGTCACTCATGGTCAACTCATCCATTTTTATTACCCTCCTTTTATATGTGTTAAAAACACTCCTTTTTAATTTTTCATATAGTGCGTGATTTTAAAGTTTTTTATTCCAAAAAATAAAAAAATCCGGAGTTTTCACCCCGGATTAATAGCGGGAAATATGAAGCCTTAAGTCATACTTATTACACAAATCTATCATATTCTTAGTGCCCCTTGACTTGCCGTCCCAAAAAGCTATGCAAGCTCCTTCGGTCCCTCTTGCATAATCAAGCATCTGCTGGTTTCTTAAATATCCGGCTTTTTTGCCGTATTTGTTCCATCCGGCGGGGAAGTATGCAACATCAAAGCCACGCTTCTTTGCATATTTTTCACCCAGCGTATCGGCTCCTTTTGCCATTCCGCAGACTACTGTTATTTTGTATCCTTCTTCAATTACCCGTGACAGCATGTGGTCGCATACCATGCAGAGCTTCTTGAAATCGTCAAAATCTCTGCCGCCGGCTATTATTAATCTGAACGCTTTCATTTTTCTACCTCTGTATTATTAAAGAAAAGCCCGGAGTTAATATCCGGGGCCTTAAGGGTTTCGGGATTAATCGTCATGTCTGATGAATATCGGCTCTCCCATCCTAACCCATTCCTTCGGGATTCTCCCTCCGTTTTCACAAAGAAGCATGTTAATCCCTTCTGCGGCTTCATCCAAGATCATAGTTTCTTCAAATTTAAAGACTATGCTGAACTTAGCGGAAACACGCTCATCATTAATGCTCGGAACAGGATTCTTATATTTTCCCATATGTCCTCTTTTTTTTAATAATTAAGGCTTTTTCTATACTTTTCCTTTCTCGTATAGCTGCCTTTTCCTTTCTTTGCCCTAAAAACACCGGTTCCTCTTCCTATCTCGGAAGTTGTAAACTTCCTTGAATTAAGTAAGAGTTCGTTTTTGTTTATTGTAATCTTTTCCTTCTTAATGATACTTCCCTCCTTTATCTGTTTCAGGGGGAAGATATCACTCCCCCACTGTCTTTACCACCATAACATTGGCAGGAGTTCAAAGATTAAACCGTAAGCCTTTTCTTCTTCTGCTGCCACTGTTTTAAGATTTTCTACATCCCAGTTCGGTTCTTTCTCTGTAATTTTTTCTTAAGGATCACCAATATGAAATCGATGCATTTATACAAGTCCATAATTTCTCACTTGTATTCAATGTTTTGGAAGTCCGCATCCTTGCGGTCTAATTCGTTTAACATTTTCAAACGTTCATATATCCACAAGTCAAAGGTGCGGTTTAAACTCTACACTTCCCTCTCGCCGAATCCATAGCTTTCTCTTTGCCTTTTCCATTATTTGCTTTTTTCTTCATCAAGAAACCAGCTGGAAGGCATTTCATCTTTATTTATCCCTATGTCCTCTAAATATGCATGGCGGCTCACTTCTTCACTATCCTTAACCCTTTGTTTAATATAGCTTAATGTCTGTTGAATGCCGCTTACATAAGTCGTAACTTTTCTCGTAAAATCAGACCTTGTATCGTCGCTCATGTTCAAATCCCAAGCTGTATTGAATAATTCCTGCAATTGATCCATTGCTTCGTTAATTTCTTTTTCTATCCCTTTCTCAAGCTTTACATTTATCAAGGGCTCTTTTTTCATATTTTCCTCCTGTATCTTATATTAGCGGGGTATTGTAATATTTTCTGTCAAATTCTGAACCGATAATACTGCTGCATTCTGTAAATTCTTCATTAAGCTCCAAATCCTTAAGCACTATGAGCCATCTGAAAACTATAGACGAAAAACTTTGCTGTAAGGTTTTATGTTCCCTACTCATACTTTCTGTAAACATCAGCTCAAAAGAAAGCTTTTCGTCGCAATAGCCGGATAAATTATATCCCTTGTATTTTGCTGTGATTTTTTCCAGTTTTTCTCCCAGCAACTTTTTGATTTTGTCTGCTGTTTCGACCGAATATTTATTTCTTCCGTCATATCGGTCTTCCTTCAGGAGCCGGCTCAATTTATCAATCCAAACAAAACAAGTATTTGTAAATAGGATTTGTGTTTTTTTTGGTTGAGCTATCATTTCCTTTACAAAGCCTGCCGAATCAAAAGAATAACTATTCACAAAGTCGCTCACTGTGCCTGCAACCATACTGCCGTTATTACACTCATTAAATAACCGCACTATTTCGTTCGCCTTTAATCTATTCATTATTTCCTCCTCTTATGTGTCAAAAGACACTCCTTTATTTTTTGTTGTTTTATAATACGAATTGTTTTGTAGAAATATTCCTAAAATAATAAAAAAAAAGAGCCACCGCATTATCTGCGACAACCCTTTATTTTATTTATATGTACAAGTCGGTAAAATCGGATTCAAGATATATTACAAAATCATCCGTACTATATCCGTATTCATCAAGCACTTTAGTTATTAAATTCTTTATAACACCGACATCTTTAAGCGACTTGATATAAATTTTGCCGTTAACAGAAATCGGATTAACCAATTCTTTCGGATTCTTTGAAAAATACTTTGTTCTTTTCCCATTCATATATTTTTTATCTGCAAACGACAAAAGTATTTTTTCGTCAACCCCGATAAGATATTCACACACTTTATAGAATAAATTCTTCCAGTCTTTCACCTTAATTAACCCGCTGCTGCCAATGGAAAAACCGTATGGAACTGTATATTGGAAACTTTCATTTAAGGTATGCTCTATTGTTTTGTCTACTTTAAATACCGGAAGATCCTGAAGATTCCTTTTCTTCCATTCGTTCTTTTCTTCATCGGTACAGTTCAATAAAAACTTTAAGTCTTCAACTTCCTCTTTAATGTCCTCTACCCTATTGACAGCCTTTGAGTATTCTTCGATGTCAAACTGTTTCTTTGCAATTTTAGCTTGAATTCCGGCTAATATTGACTTAACCGTATCATCCAGAACATTTTGTAGATTGCTTAAAGAAATAGTAATATCCACCACGTCTTTTGTAAAATCCCTTCGCAAAACTTCGGTTAACTCTAATTGTTCCTTTTTCTTTAACATGGTATCCTCCAATTAATAAATTATTTGTTTTAATTTGTAGAATTTTTGTCCCATTTTATATTACGCAAATAATTTTTTTAATATTCCATGCTTTTTCGAGTTAACCCTATAATTTAAGAATTAAAATATCTTCGGGTGAATTTACAAAATCAACAAACTCTTTGTTTAAATCGCAAGGCTCTTTAATTTCGTTGAATTTCTGAGGAATTAAAGAGCAAACCTCACTTATGAATTTATTCCTGTCAGGTCCGACATAAACATAGGTTTTAAATGATTTCATGATTTCTTCAATCGGTTTAAAATCTTTAATCAAAGATTTTTCAATATTTTCATAAATTTTAAACTCGTACTTGCCTGAAACTTGACTTGTACTTATTAAATTAATTAAGTCGTTAAATTTTCTGCTTACCAGAAGAACTTTTCCTTCCTCCACAATTCCCCTTATCTTTTTCGCTTGTTCTTTCAAGAGAATGTAGTTGTCAAGTTCGGATGTAAAGTCCTTAATTTTAAGAAGTGCCACAAAAATATCCTTCTTGGATTTTTTGTCCTTAAAATCAACAGTCGGAAAAATATAAGTATTGGTTTCAGTATCAAAAACCCTCAGGAAAAGATTGTTGGTATCCACATTCTTCCTTCGTGTTACATTTTCCACTATCAGAACAAACTCCTTATACTTGGCTTTAATATACTTTTCGTCAGTCAGGAAAAAACCATCGCCGATTTGATAGACAGCCGAAGGTGAAAACCTTAATGAAACATTTTTTTCTTTCAGTTCTTTTCTTAAAAAATTTTTTTCTTTTCTCAAATCTCTCATAATTGTACTCCTTTAAATTTGTGTGTTTTAGTTATGATACGATTATGATTTTTTAAATATTCCAAAAAAAATAAAAAAAAACCATAGCTCGAAAGCTATGGTCTGTCGCAGGCAAACATCATGAAATCATGTTCTTCCTTGCTTTGTAAAAACCTTTTTATTTCTCCTGAAAAACTTTTGCCTCTCTTGGTGAATTTCGGGAAGACTCTTTCGTTTAAAAGCATTGAATAAATTTCTTCGTACAAATCATCTTCTTCCATAATATCATCAATGTAACATTTGTGGACTTCAAGAACATCGGTCGGATTTTCAGGGTATTCCTTTAAGGTTTCCTCTATACTGATGTCGTTATATATTTCAACTTTAGCAAACCTTTCATCGTCAGCTATATCCGCAGTATTGACATACAGGCTATCGCCGTGTTTAAAGCACCAAACCAAAGTTTTTACATCCTTTACGATATCCATTGCCTTTTTGGAGTATTTTTTGATGTGCAGATGCTGTTCAACAATATCAAGGTAGAATTCAATATCTGTAAAAGCCTCCAACACATCTTCCGTTTCAATTATAGAATCAAGAGAGCTTACCTGAACCCATTTATCTTCCTTATTATCATAAATCGTAAATTCTATCCAGTTGTTGTAGTCAACATAGAGAACATATTTCTTGCCCTCTTTCTTGCCTCTCTCTATTTCCTCATTAATATTGAGGCCCCGAGTAATGATGCTTTCAAGTTCTTCATCCGTTTTGATAAAGTAGCTCATTTCATCATAGAATCGCCCGTTGTTGCTTTTATCCTTGGAGTATACCAGCTCTTCCCCGGTTTCCACATCATAAAGAGTAGCAATAAGGTCTCCTATGACCTGAATGCAAACCGTGCAACCCTTATAGTCGATGGAACCTATAGTCCCTCCATACCAATAGCAGTGCTGCTTGTTTTCGTAAATATATTTGGGATCAAGATGCAGCTTTGCTCCCCTTACTTTTGCCTGATTTTCTAAATCTTCGATCGCCTCAATTATTTCCTCTCTGCTAAAATTCATAACTTCCTCCTCTTTTTTAATAAATAATTTCGTTAATTTCATCGGCGAAATAATGTTTTACAACCATTATTTCAACATTTTCTTCATCACCAAAACTTTTCTCCAAATTTTTAGCCGCATTTACGGCTTCCATTTCATTGTCTTTTACAATAATGTTGCTTATCTTGCCGTTTAAAGCAGCACAAGCAACACAGGTAAACTCCTTGTTTTTCTCCATGATTCCTCCTTTAAATAAATGTGTATATAACACTCCTTTTATTTTCTCTTATATTACGCATATATCATTTTAAATATTCCAAAAAACAAAAAAAACGCAATACTGAAATTGTTACAATTACAGGTATTCTAACTTGGATTATAATACCAAGTATTTGTTCATTAGTTTTTTATTATAAGAAAATGAAAGGAATAAATATTTAATCTAATTACATAGAAAAGTGCTTATCTACTTGATAGGCACTTTTCTATATAACGTAAAACAACAATTTTATCTAACATAGCCAAATAATTTAAAACAGCACCTATTTTATTTAAAGCATAAAAGCAAAGAACGGATTGAACACAGGATACGGTAATAACTGCTACAACAAACTGCTACAACATCACCCGGCTTCACTCCCATGCCAACAAATGCCTTCGATACTTTATCAATTTCAGAAAATAATTCTTCATATGTCATTTTCCTGACGAAAAAAATAAGTGCATTGCTTTCAAAATTATCTTTATTATTATCATATAAATATTTATAAATACTTTTTTTGAGGTAAAACCTCATTAGAAAGAAGCTCGTTTGAATAATACTTTAACCAAAGCTTATCTATTGACGGATAACCTTTTAACTCTTCTTGTATTGACATACTTTACTCTTCATACTTACACATTAACTCCTTTAGTGCCAATTCTTCTGTCATATTTTGTAAAACCTCTGATTTTTTTATAAATTTTAAAGCTCATAATTTATTCCATAAGGAATTTCTGTACTATTCAAATAAATATTGAAAATTTGGAATATTAATTTTACATTTTGCGTACTATTTAATATAAAAATATAGGAGCGTTATCAACGCACAAAGAAAATAGGAGGAATAAGATGCTAAATCACATTACAAAAGACAAAATCAAAAAGGAAGGGCTGCACACCATAAAAGCAATTGTGGGTATGAAAGATGCAGCACAGATAAGACTTGTCGCTGTAATAAGTAAATCAGCTTTAGCTGCTAAAAAGGCTGAAGGTGAATTCTATCTTGCAACCACCCTGTTCGATAAAACCGGTACAATATCTATGCCGTTATGGAACAGTGCGGAAGTACTGTCTGAGGAACTGACGGTGGGAACGGTAGTTTTTGTCACAGGAACAAAGGGATCATACAAAGCTGTTCCCCAGATTTCCATGAAGACAATAGAGATTGTTGACGATATTGAAAGCACAGCCTTTATACCCAAGTACAAAACTGAAGTGCAGATTCTTGTAAAAAAATTGCTGGGGTATGCCTGCAAAATTAAAGAGGAAAAATACAAGAAAATGCTTGAGGCAATTTTGGGGATAAAAATAGCCAATGACAGCTATTACGAAGTTACGGACAAGGGAAAATGGGAAGCCTTTATTAACTGCCCGGCTGCTGTTTCTCATCACGGAAACAAGCTGCATGGACTCTTGATGCACACAGTCGGAGTTACACAGGCTATTGACTACATGGTGACCTCATATAAAACATTTGATGGGGTAAAAGTTGATCCGGAAGATGCCATAGATGCAGACTTATTGTATTTTATGGGTATTGTTCATGACTACTGCAAGACAAATGAGTATACCTATGATACGGCTATTTCAAGAAAGGAAAATATCCTTGTAAGCCATGAAGTATTCCTGATAGGCGAAATTACCCATCAAAACATTCTTCTCGGAAACCTCTTCACCAATGAAGAGCTATCCAAAATATTCCTTATTGAGATGCTTCATCACGGGGATTTCGGAAGATATAAATTGCCGGAAGATGAGAAAAATAATCAACCCCTTGAAGCACAGCTTTTACACCAAGCTGACATGATTGACAGCCAAATTGTCGGGAATATTGAAAAAATCAAAGTTCCCAAAGACAAATAGAAGGGGAATATGTACAAAAACAAAACATGCCAATGTATTAGGGGGGAATATTCCTATTCCTAACAAATAAAAATAAAGCAGCCCAAACGCTGCTTTATTTTTTATTTTGAAATATTTCTTTTGTTAATTTCTATTACCATTTCTTCAACCTTGTTATAATCCGGCTTTGATGGCAACGATGAATTTTCTGCTGCATACTGTAATCTTTTTTCAAGTACGTCAACCAAATCAAAGAATTCCTGTCTGAAGGAACCATCTTCTTTTTGGAACTTGCCATTTCTGATCTCCAACAAAAACTCTCTGTCATGGCTTCGGTAAGTATTAATTCCCTTGCCTTCCAGTATCTCCGAACCCATCAATAAAAGCCTTATCAAATGCATGGCATGTTTATTAAGATGCTTGTCGTCCTTCTTTTTGTTTCTGTTATTCAGCTTGCTGTAATCTTTAACAACATTGCTCATTTCCGAATAGATACCATGAAAGTCCCTGAGAGGATAATGAGTAAGGGTTATATCCATGAATATTTCTTCATCAAATTCCTCTTTGTCGCTTTTGTCAAGATATAACCTTATGCTTTCTCCGGTAAATTCAGTATATTTTTCTTGAAAATGATACATTTGATTTTTCAAGCTGTCCAGTATATGTTTTTCCTTTTCGGCTTGAGGATAATTATCCCTTGTAAGTGCATTTTCAAGTCTTCTTAACTGTGCGGTTGCATACCCGCCGAAACTGTGCATGGCTTTCTTTGATAAAAACAAACCCGCATTATCTCTTAAAAGCTTCCCTTCTTCTGTCAGTACAAATAAATGGTCTTCACTGGTTCCCAGTATTTCAATTACATTGGGATTGCAATTCAACAGCAGTTCAATCATTTTTCTGAAGGCATAAATTACGGTATCCGTTTCATGGTTTTCAAACTGCTCGAATTTTACCAAACCAATAATTTCCTTTTCCCGTTCCATAGCAACGCCTCTTATGTCCAAATCGCTTGTTTCAGTGTTTGTGCCGTAGGCATAAGAGCCGCCGGTGGTAAGAAAAATTATATTACTTCCCAAATGCTCGTTTGTCCTTAAAAAGTCATATTCTTTACTTAACAACTTTTGTTTAATCTCCGTGATATTCATTGTATTAAGGGGGGGGTAAAGCCTTAAAGGACTTACCCCCGTCCTCCTTTCCTGATTAATCCGCAGATTTCACTTCTTTGGTGGATCTTTAAGCATCAGCAGCCCGGTAATATTAATAATGTATTTATCTACATTATTAAGCACCTTTTCATAGCTGCCTTTCCCTTGGAACTCATCTATCACTGCCCTTTCTTCCTCCGACATATTCTCATGTTTGTTCTTTCCGTAGGAAGGAGGCAGCCATTTTTTCTTCATTGAGCCAAAGATGTTGAATTTCTCCAAGGTTTCGGAATCCTTGAATTCAACTCGGCAGTCACCATTTTATAGAACTTCAGATAGAAATATTTAAACTCTATGTTTTCTGTTTAAACGTTCTCTCGGCTTCCCCTAATATTTTCCTGACATCTGAGCCCCCGTTCAAATAACCGAATATCTTTTCTATGTCTCCTGACACCTGCCGCTATCTCTAAATTATACCAGTCAATAAGTTTCTTGATAAAATAGTTCCCTGCCATCGGATAAAATTCAAAGTCCTTATTCTATTTATTTTCTATTTTCCCTCCTGTTTTTTTAGTTTTTAAAAACAAATTCAATGGAACTCCAACTGAAGAAATATATTGGGTTTCCTTTGTATAATGCCTTGCGAAAAGAAACCGACCAGTCATTTTTAATATGGAGCCCCTTTTCATTCCCGACAGCATAACCCAACCCGGAACACAACATGTCAAATTGTTCTGTGTCAACCTTCCTCCTGAATGTCTCATAGCTTATATCTGTAAAATTATCCGTAATTGCAGCCAATTCTCTACTGTCGCCGGGATTTGTGCAGTTGTAGGCATATTGAAGCTTTCTCATCTGTCCTGTAGCTGAAATTCACAATCGTAAAACTCATCCACACAGACGGGCATCCATCCTATTTCGTACTTTCTCTCCTCGTTTGCGTCTTGAATGTACTCATCATAAGCATCAATCAATGCAATCAATTCATCTCTACTTAAATCGTCAGTTATACGTGCCATCAGCTACATCCCTCCTGTACTTTTTCTTTGCTTTGACTTCTTTTGAAAAACGGTCTGAAGTTAAATATCCAGCCCATCTGCTTGATAATTCCGTTTTTATAAGATTCATAATGGAACAATTCTTTAAACAGGCTGTAATCATTTAAACCTCTGTCATAGCCGGGTTTGGTTGTGTGGTTCCCTTTTTCATCCTTGTGTTTCCATCCGTCAAAACCGTCATCCGTATCATCGGATAATTTGCTTTTATTCACAAGTTTTTTAATAAGCCCAAAAGCCCTTAATCCCGTAGGATCCTCGCAGACAGTGCTCGAAAACTTGTAAACATAATCTTCATTTTTTTTATCCATATAACCCTCCTAATTAATGTGTTTTTTAACACTCCTTATTTTTTTAAATAATACGCAAACTCAATTTTTTTTATTCCAAAAATGCTTTCAATTTTGGAATATTATTTTAAAAATGTTTGTATTATATATAAAAATTTGAGGAGTAATTTAAATTACAATAATTGTGGAGGAAAATTATGAAGAAATGCGTTAAGAATTGTGAGGTTAAAGTATTAAGGAGTAATGCGGGGTATTACATTGGAACTTTGGATGAGGACGGATTCCCGAACTGCAGATTGTCGGAGGAATATTTCAATACCCCTGAAGAAGCAAAAGCAGCATTGGATACCAAATCTTTCACAGAAAGAATTGCGTTAGAAAATGAGTTTTGCAGAGGAGAAAAAATTAGATGCCTGCTGTAAGCAGTACCGAAAGGAGAAATACAGGATGAAGTATCAGAGGTTGGCTGACAAAATGAAAGAGCTCGTCGATATAAGCCGAAAAGTTGAGGATGATACGGAATATATACAGGAACACTTATCACTTTGTACTGTATTTGAATGCAATACTTTGGAGCTTTACAAAACTATTCAGCAGTTCGCAAAAAAAACATAATTTTAAGGAGGAAATCCTTGAAGAGAAATCCTTGTTCTACCCCGGAATCAAGGGAGATTAAAGAAAGCATTTACGAGGAAAGCTCTTAGATGCTTTTTATTTGGAATATTTATTTTTTTTATATGCGTATTATAAAGTATAGAGAATATCGGAGGATGAAAAAATGTTAAAAGAATTGAGACCGGTATTTAGAAAAATATATATAACCAGTTTAATAATTGCTCTCATTGGGATTATGGGAATATTTGACTTATATTTTACATTGCAGTGGATACCCGATAATCCTTACATGGAAGTAAACCCTTTTATGAGGAATTTATGGCTGTTAAATCCATCATTATTTATCGCATTTAAGTTATTTGTTACCGTTGCATTTTGTTTGTTGGCTTATAAATTTAAAGATAATAAATTGATGAAAAAATTAATATGGTTGCCGTTTTTCACCTATGTTATTGTAATGTATTTGCATTATTGCTGTATATAACAATAGAAAATTGCCACTCCCTGTAATGTATACCTAAAAAAATAATAAAAAAGGAGAGAGAAATTATGGTAAGAAAATGGACATTCCCTATACAATTTAGAGAAGGATTGAAAAAATTGAAAATTAAATTATAAAAAAAAGACTCAAATATGAGTCTTTTTTATGTTAAGTTTATTTTCTATGCATTAGAACACAAAGGTATGATATAGTAAAATCAAGTAACGATAAAAATCCGGAGGAATTAAAGAGGAAAATCCGGTAATATAGAGGAATTAAAGGGAAAACCTATAATACGCATATATATTTGAAGATATTTCATGAAAACATAAGGAAAAACAATAAAGACATAAATAATGAGGGAAAATAGAGGAAATTTAATAAATATGAAGAAATATTGGAGGAAACAAAAAAAAGACCTTTTTAAAAAGGTCTTCTTATGCAGCATTTTTTTACTTTTCCTTCGTACTTCTCTTTGGTGGCCTTGCCTCCCCTTATATGTCTTTCGCTTAAATTTTTCTTAAGCACCTCTTGAACCATATCGAACAGGGTTTTGTTAATTTTAGGAAGCCTTTCAGCCATATCCTTATGAACGGTAGACTTACTTACCATAAAATTTTTGCCGCACTGTCTTATAGTGCTGTTATTAAAGATGATGTAATCCGCCTCTCTTAAGACTCTCATCTCAATCTCAAGAGCTTTAGTTCCATTTCTTCTCAAAATTTCCTCCTTAATAAAAGTATTTTTTAAAGATATTTTAAAACCAGTACAGCCTTTTTACTCTATTAATCCTCCTCCTTCAATAATTCTTCCTCTTCAATTTCCTCTGCCTTTTCTCTTTCTGTTATTTCTTCCGGCTTCGGTTCAACTGACTTATAAGCAGACATAACCCATTCATACTTAACATTAAAGATTCTCTTCACTTTCCCGTCATTTACTCCTTATCAAAAAATTTTTATTCTCTTGTATCGATGATAATATCACCGAATATGAACAAACCTTTACCTATCTCAACATCAAAATCTTTGTCAAAAGTTTCAATGCTGCCGAGGAATTCGGCTTCAGTTTCCGGGATATCAATTACTTCCACCGGCATTATTCCTAAAAGACCGGCATCAACACCGTAGCATTTGCCCTTATTCGACTCATAGCAGCCATCTCCGTATGCCGTACCCCCGCAATAAATCGGCTGCCCCTTATATGATTGATTCTTGTTCTTGAAGTAATTGGTATCTTCCAGTAATTTAATCCAGTCGTTCTGGTCTTCCACTACATAGCACGGATCTCCTATGTAGTATTTCCCTGTCTTCATTCTCATAATTTTTCTCCTCACTTTCTCTCTAAAAAAATTCTTTCGACAAATGATGAACCTTTTCATTTAAAAGCTCGTATTTCTCCAGAACTTCAGCCACATTTCCCATTGGTTTCATCAAACCGTAATAGCTGCCGGTATTTTGAATTGTCTTGGCATACAGTTCAATAGTGTCGAGGTCGCTCCGTGACAGATTCTTAACTCCCTTTAAAGAGCTTAATCTGTACTCGTTTTTAAGCTTACACTTTTTAATGTCATTAAAAATATTGCTTTTCATAAAAATCCTCCTCTTATTTTTTGTGTGTTTCCACTCCTTAAGCTATTTTCTCTATAATACGGATATTCTGTATAAAATATTCCAAAATATTAAAAAAATAATTAACACCGCCATAATATTATTGTTAGTGACATTATTAAAAACCTCATAAAAAAAGGAGGATCTCTCCTCCCTTTTTCATGCAACAGGCTTCTGTTAGAATGGATAACCCAATACGCATTTAGTCAATAAATTGGTTAACGTATACTGATTCTTTTTGGCAACAACCAAAAGCTCACTTCTTGCTCTTGTTATTCCTACGTACAAAAGCCTTCTCTCCTCTTCATTATCCTTAAATTTATCTATCATCAGGATTACGTTGGGATATTCAAGTCCTTTTGCGGAGTGAACCGTTATAAGGGTAATGGCATTTGTATCTTCCGCCGGCACATTGAAGGTATCCTTTACTTCATACATATCATATTTCTTGATATATATAATAAGTTCCTCAAGCGTCTTTGCATTTAAGGCTGTCAGTTTATCGATAAAAGCTTTTGCGGCATAATCCGAATTTGCTGTATCTTCTATAACCTTAAAGAACATGGTTATCTTTTCAGCCTCATCATCTTTTGAAAGAATGGCATCTTTCAAATTTTCGCCCAAGTTCAATACTTTATACCTGTCAAAACAATTTATCCCTTTTGACTTTGCAAAGAAAGCCAAGTCCTTTACATCATCAGAATTTAAGAGATATCGGGCCAAGGCAAAAACACTTTTTACATAAGGATTATCTTTGATTATCTCGGGCACCTGCAATACTGCGTTATAGCCATTGTCAACAAGAATGCCCTGATACTTGACAAGCTCGTTTTTACTCCTTCCAAGCAAGGCTATATCTGACAGCGGAACGCCTTTACTTACCCATTCTTCCACTTGAGCTAAAACTATTTTTTCTGCTCCAGCGTCCTTTTCAAAGATTTTAAGAACCGGTTCATAGGACTTTGGATTGTGAGCCTTCATGTATTTCGGTGTTTTGGATTCATTCCCGATAATTATATTAGCCCAGTCTACAATGCCCCTATCGGAACGAAAATTCTTGGTAAGGTCTATGTTTACGGTTCCTTGGAATCTGCTTCCGAAATTCATTAAGTTTTCGGGAGAAGTATTTCTGAAGCCGTAAATGCTCTGCATAGTATCTCCTACGACAACCAAGCTCTTTATGTTTTTATTAACCCTAATAAGCTCTTCAATTATATCCAGCTGATTTGGATTACTGTCTTGGAACTCATCAATTATGAAGTGTACATAAGGCAGGGTTTCGAAAATCTTGTAGGGTTTCAGCTCTGACAAAAGCCTCAACTGGTCCTCATAGTCGAGCTTATTTCTTTTCTTAAGCTCTGCGTTATATTCTTTATAAAAGTCCATAACGCTTCCATAGTGTTCCATCCATTTGCCGTCAAGTATTTCTTTGACATCATTGCCTTCTCCGGCACGCTCTGCCTTTAACTTATCAATAACCAGTGCCATTTCTATTACCGCACCCTTTGCATAAGGCAAATCCATGAAAGGATATTCGTAATTTACCGGGAAGCTGTTGTATTTTTCAAGAAGTGTAATAATGATATCCCTCTTTGTGAGGTCATCTATTATTTCCGGCGGGCCCGTAAAACCTATTTTGTCATAGTGGGCGTTTATGATTTTCTGCCCCCATGAATTGAAAGTCTCAATGTTTATTTTGCTTACATCAAGCCCCCATCCGTCAAAGAAGGCTTTTTCGAATTCCTTAATTTTGTTAAACATCTCTTCCTTTGCCTTGTTGGTAAAGGTAATCATTAATACCTTTTCAGGATCCTCATCCTCTTCCAATAGTGATAAGGTCCTAAGAGCAATAACAGATGTCTTCCCTGAACCTGCAACAGCATTCACACAATAGTAACCTTCCCTTGCAGTAATCAGCCTTTCCTGCTCTTTTGTTACCTTCACCTGCTTGACAGCCTTGTCTTCCTCTTCTCTGGGTTTTGGAAGTTCCCTTGGAACAAACTCGGTGTTGCACAGGTCCACATAGGTGCAGTCATTACAGGTGGTCCCTTCAGCCCTGTCGTTAATGTCGAATCTCACATGTTTTAGATCTTCAAGCATCTTAGCCGCTTCTTTACTGGAAAAGCGGTAACAAATTATGTTCTCTCCCCTTCTGGGTTCAAAATCAAGAGCAAAATATCCTGACTTTTCACTCTTCCCTTTTAAATAATAAAAGGCGGGGTATACCGGCTTGTCAAGCGTAAATGTATCCCCAAGAAGCTGAAGTAAAAACAGGTCTGCGTTTTCAGAGGGATTTGTTTCAATCAACCTTCCTCCGTAGCTCATGGTAGGTTTGCCTCTGAAGTACCTTATCAGGTGGTAGCAGTCTCCACGGTCAATAAGGGCATCGGCTGTAACAGTGACTATTTTTCCTGTTGACGGTATTTTCACTTCACCGGTTATGTTTTTCTTCACAAACTTACTCCCTTGCTCAAAATATTCCCAGTTGAAATACCGAATTAAACATTCGATTATATTTTTTCTGTTGGCTTCAAACTCGAAGTCGTGAGAAAAGTATTCATCCTTAACCTTTGCAATGGCATTGTCAACTGCCCGGATTATATCATCAGAAGAAGCCCCTATGTCGAGATTTGAAATTGCGTCCTTTACGACAACGGATAATGCATAAAATTTGTTTTTCCCTCCCGAAAAATCTTCGTTCAGGGCAGCTTTTCTGCTGCATATCCTTGCGGTCTGTAAACTCATTAATAAATCCTCCTTGTATTTTAATGTTTTATAAAAAAACTCCTCTTTTTGTTTTCTCTATGATATGCAGCAGCCTCTTTTTTTATTCCAAAATCTGTAGAAAATTTATGTGGAATATAAATTTAATTACTTGCGTATTATATTATAGAAGAAAAAATATATTGAGGTGATCAAATGAAAACAATATTACTGGCAACCGGCGATAAAACAATAGATGAAGCAATAGTAGGTTTTGAAAATTACGAAGTAATTGGTTCTGTTTACAACAGGTCCGAAATAAAAGAAAACTGCAAAATGTTAAACCCCGATATCCTTATAATTTCAGAAGGGATTTCGGGAAAAGAACTTATCCCCGAGATTGTTGTTGATTTATCCAAACAGTGCCCCAATACAAGAGTGGTATTTCTGACAGGCTCTATAGATTTTACAAAAGAAGACAGACGAACCTATTTCACCATAATGGTATTTGCCGGAGTATACGACATTATTCACGAAGACAGGATTACCGATCAGAAAATACTTCATGTTCTGGATAATCCCGCAAAAAAGGAAGATGTTAAATATCTTATTGAAAAACCGAAATCAAAAGGCTCGGGAGATTTCGTATTTGTAAAGGATCATAAAGATGATGTGATAGAAAAGGACTACCATGACAATCTCTTTACTATCTCTTCAATTAAACCCGGCACAGGAAAAAGCTTCATTTCAACAAATATAGCAACCATGATTGCCGAATACGGAGTTAAAAAACATAACGGCCAGAGACCAAGAGTTGCCCTGATTGAAGCAGACCTTCAAAACCTGTCCTTGGGTACTCTTTTACAAATTGAAGATGACAAGTATAACTTAAAAACCGTTATGGATAAAATTCAGTCGATTATATCAAGTGACGGAAAAGTTACAAACGATATAGAGAAAATTGAAATGGTTAATAAGCACATAAAAAGCTCCTTCAGACCTTATATGTACTGCAATAACCTTTATGCCTTGGTAGGTTCCCAGCTTACCCTTCAGGAGCTTGAAAATGTTAATGCCATGCATTATCTGTATCTGGTTGAAACAATAACAAATGATTATGACGTTGTGATTGTGGATACAAACTCATCCTTAACCCATGTAACCACATTCCCGCTTCTTAATCTTTCAAAGTATTGCTATTATATTTTGAACCTTGACTTCAACAATATAAGAAACAACTCAAGGTACAGAAGCTTTCTTGAGAAAATTCAGATTGCCGACAAGGTAAAATATATTCTTAATGAAAATATCACTAAAAAGATGATGGATAACTTATATATAGGAAGTGAAGAGCTGCTTTTTGACACAAAAATGATTAAAAAAGACTTTGATTTGGTAGCCGAAATTCCTCTTATTCCTAAAACCATCTTCTTAAACAGAATTTACAGCGGCAAACCTATCTCTTTGGAAAACAGCCCCCAAACCCTTGAGGCAAGGTATGAAATAGCCAAAATTGCAAATGAAATATGGCCGGTTTCAAACTTTGAAAATCTCAAAAAGGAATTTGAGAGCAAAAACAAAGAGACTAAAAAATTCTTCTGGAAAAAATAGGAGGTACCAATGTTTGATATAGACACCAAATCCATGAGAAAAGAAATACTTGAGAAGACAAACAGGAGCAAAGTCGGACTTCTTCTTGAAAAAGAGGAAGCCATTGAAGAAATACGAAACATCCTTGCCGAAGAAGACAAGGAAACTTTGGGAAACAATGAAAATAAAGATGGCAGCTCTATTGTCGTAAAAGACAAGAAGTATTTAAGAGAAAGAATAGAGAAAAGAAGAGAACAGGTAACAGAAGCCATTAACTTAAAAAATATAAAGGTTAAGGGCGTTGACACCAAAGAAGCAATGGCTGACTTCATAACGGAAGTCGTTGCGGAAACCATAAATTACAGCGTACTCTACGATGCTTTCATGAATCCCGGCGTTACCGATATCTATGTTGTATCGTATGACAGAATTTTCATCGAGGAAAACGGGGAGAATAAAAAATATCCAAAAAAATTCAGGTCCGAAAAGCACCTTGAAGATATCATAAGAAACCTTGTTACGGAAGCGGGCAAAGTTATAGACGGAGGAGAACATAAAAAGGTGGACTTCGAACTTTACGGCGACAGGTACTGTGCTACCCACCCCAATGTTTCCCCTAACGGCTATTCCTTAACCATAAGAAAACACTCAGATGACCATATCACTTTCGAACAGCTGATGAAGCAGAATCTTATGTCGGAAGAAATGGCTTACTTAACAGGGTTAGCTATTAAAGGTGAAAGAAACATTATTTATGCAGGAATAACAGGGTCCGGTAAAACTACATCCATCAGGGCATTCTTGGACCACTTTGTACCGAAATTAAACAAAAGAATGCTCGTCTGCGAAGATACGCAGGAGCTCTTCCCTAAAAATGATCATACCTTGGAGTTAGTATCCACAGTAACGGGAAATCCAAAAAACGATATAACCCTTCAGCAGCTTGTTTATACCTCATTAAGATTAAAGCCTAAGTATATAGTAATCGGAGAGGTAAGGGCGGAGGAAGCTCAGGCAGCCTCTGAAGCAATGGAGACAGGTCACAGCACCATACTTACCATGCACGGAGGAAGAGCCATAAACTGCATAAACAGATTCGTTACAAAATTCTTAACCGCAATGCCGAATCTGGGAATAGAAGTAGTTGAAAGAATTGTCGGTTCTTCCATAGATTATATCTACATTCAGGATAATGTCCCCGGAATAGGAAGAAGAGTGACGGAAATATCTGAAATAAGCTACGATTTTGAAAAAAGATGTGTTGACGTAAAGCCTATTTACAAATTTGATATTAAAACCAGAAAATTTGTAAGGCTTAACGATATAAGTGAAGAAAAAATAGAAATGATGTTAAGAAGGGGGGTAACCTCTGAAGAAATCGATAAATGGTTAAAAGGAGAGGATAAAGATGATTAAATTAATTGTATTAGGAATAATAGGTATAGCAATCTGCACAATTCTGCTTATGACTACCTATTCCGAAAACAAGTCTTTTAAAAGAAGAAAAATTCAAAGCAGAAATCTTTTAAAAGAAAACATTTTAAGGAGCAAGCTTAATGAACTGACCGTGAAGAAAGTAAAGGCATCAAAGAGGTTAAAGGTTGAAAAGTTGTGTATTCAGGCAGGTTATAATCTGTCGTATTCCGATTACCTGATAGTGTGTGTTTTGATAGCATTGGCATGTTTTGTAGTTTGCAGGTTTATTTTAAGAAATGCTTACTTAAGTATCATCCTAACAATTGCCGGCCTATTCTTCCCAAATCAGTACTTCATGGTGAAAGCTAACCAAAGGGTTGAAAAAATCAACAATCAGGTAGGGCCTTTCTTAAAAATGGTGATTGAAAGGTTCAAGCTCACAAATGATATTAAAAGGGCAATAATAAGAACATCTGAGGAATTTCAGGATGAGCCTCCTATTTCAACCGAAATTAAAAGGCTCGTTGCCCAGATTGATCTGGGAAGACCTGTTGATGAAGCCTTAAGTGAGTTTGCAGAAAGAATTGATAATAAGTTTTTATTGAGGTTTGTGGATTATTACAAAATCTACACCAGCGTAGGCACTGAAGAATCAAAGGCTTTGCTTGATGAAGCCTTGGCCCAGTACAATGAGGACAGAAAAAGCAGGCTTCATCTAAAAAAAGAAATATCTTCGGTTAAGTCCGAAGCCTACATTGTTCTTGCCGGTATCCCGGCTGTAGCGGTATATCAGATAATAACGAATCCCGATTATGTTCCCTTTATGACACAGACCGTTGTTGGACAGATAGGTACCGCAGTAATAATTACCTTTACGCTTGTAGCATTC
>Ga0255342_1002225_pt1 | contig 24766 bp, 18 predicted proteins | sample wastewater_treat_3_FD_192416 | JGI IMG/M metagenome (GOLD analysis project Ga0255342, IMG submission 192416) | Wastewater microbial communities from Lulu Island WWTP, Vancouver, Canada - plant14 | ecosystem: Engineered > WWTP > Wastewater > Unclassified | place: Canada: Vancouver, British...
TGCCAGCAAAACGGCGCTCTTTCCATCGACCGGGGAATCGGCGCTGAAGAAAGGGCGCGCCTGTGGGAAATCCGCCATCAGACCTATGAATCCATCAAGCGCTATCACACGGGCCTTTCGCCCCTGATCATGGACGTGGCGGTGCCGCTTTCGCGCTACAGCGAAATGGTGGACTTCAGCAAAAACGAGGTGCGGGACCTGACGGCCTACCTCTTCGGCCATGCCGGTGACGGGAATATCCATGTCCACGTCATGGACGATCCGCAGGACGCAAAACGCTGGGCGCGCGTGGAAGAGGCCACCCGCAGCATCGTCATGAAGGCGCTGGAGTTTGAAGGCACCTGCACGGGCGAACACGGCATCGGCATCGGCAAAAGCCGTTTTATGGAAACGGAGCACGGAGCAAGTTTGATGCTCATGAAGCGCCTGAAGGCGCTGCTCGACCCGGAAAACCTCTTCAATCCCGGAAAATTTTTTCTCTGATCAAAACCCGCCGCACAGGCCGTCAAGGGAGCTCCCCGCCATGGAAGACATCATTTACAGGGGTGTGCTGACCAACATCGGCGAACTGTCTTTTTTAGCCGGAGAAAACGGCAGCCGGCACCTGGAAGGCGAAAAAATCTGGAGCGGGTATCTGGCGCACTGGAGCGGAAAGAGCGTCTGCGCCCGCAGGCTGCCGCAAATCGATTATGAAACAGGCAAACCCGTCATTCTCGTGTGGCCGGACACGCCTGTTCCTAATACCTCCCTTGTTGAACTCTACTTCAATGAACGGCTCGTGAAATATCCCTTGTCGTTTCTGGGACATCTGGCCGTTCTGGTAAATGGGAAAGTCTTCAACTTCTCGCATTGGATGAACGAGAACGAGGCCATGAGTCCCGAAGAATATTTTTTCCGGCCGGCACTGGGCGAGTTCGCCCCGGATCCGGCGAGCGGACGCGACAATACGGAAGACCCCCAAAGGCCCTACTACGACAAATTCGGCAGGCTTTTCATGCGGACGATTCATGTGCTGAGGATTTCCGGCCTCGACACGCGCAGGCTTTCCGGATTTTTTTTCACCGAACTCGAAAAAATCCGCAGCACACCGCCCGATCCGAAAGAGCCCGGCAAGTACCGGGACTTTCATATCCTGACCAAGAGCTGCGCCACCATTATCCGCGACGGATTTCAAAGCCTGGGATTCGAGAAGATCAGCGGCATCTTCCCCCGGGATCTCTTCGTCAACATGGCTTATTTCTTTTTAAAACTGCATCGGCTGCCAAACGTACAGGCTTCCCTTCATACGCTCCGGCAGCTCCAGGTTCCCGAGGCCGCCCCCAGCGCCATGCCGCCGTTGTTGAATCCGCAAAACAGGCTCCGGTACAGAACCCTCAGAAAAGAATACGACGTCGGATGAAATGTTTATCCCGGATTACGCAATAGCGATATCGTAATGGTTTGAATTTAATTTTTTGTCATTTCGACCGAAGGGAGAAATCTTCAACAAACAAGGATGATGAAGATTTCTCTTCGTCCCGATTCATCGGGACTCATCGAAAGGACCGCTTTGATTTTTTTATATCTCTCTTGCGAAATCCGGATTTATTTCTTTTTTGCAACCGGTTTGCGCGCAATTTTTGTTCTGCTTTTGTCCCCTTTCGCCGCCGGTTTCGCGCTTCCGGGCTTTACCGCTTTCTTCTCTGCCTTTTGTTTCATCGTTTTTTCTCTGGCCGGCTCCAGCGCAAGCCGCAGCACTTCCATCATGTCGCTCACAAAATGGAATTTCACCTTTTTCCGCACATTGGCCGGAATATCATCGAGGTCCTTCCGGTTCCACGCGGGCAGAATGAGGGTTTTGATTCCCGCGCGATAGGCCGCAAGTACCTTTTCCTTGATGCCGCCCACGGGCAGCACCGCGCCGCGCAGCGTGATCTCTCCGGTCATCGCCAGTTGCTTTCTCACCTTGCGGTTGGTCAGAAGCGAGGTCAGGGCCGTCAGCATCGTGACGCCCGCCGACGGGCCGTCCTTGGGCGTCGCGCCCGTCGGAACATGGATGTGGATGTCGCGGTCTTCGAAAAAGTCGGGATTCACACCCAGCTCGCAGGCATTGGCGCGCAGAAAGCTCAGCGCCGCCGCGACGGACTCCTTCATGACGTCGCCCAGTTGTCCGGTCAGCGTAAGGCCTTTTTTGCCCTTCATGGCGGTCGCTTCGATGAAGAGCATGTCTCCGCCCACCGGCGTCCAGGCCAGGCCAATGGCAATGCCGGGCCGGGTAATGCGCGCATCGATGTCGGTGGGCACGCGCACGGCTCCCAGATACCGGTGCACGTCTTTTTCCGTCACGGTTTTGGACTTCAGGCTCCCTTCGGCAATCTGCGCCGCCACACCGCGGCAGGCATTGGCGATTTCGCGCTCCAGATTGCGCACACCCGCCTCCCGGGTGTAGCCGGTGATGATCGTGGAAAGCGCCTTGCCCGTCAGTTTGAACTGCGACGCGGTCAGGCCGTTTTCCGCAAGCTGACGCGGAATGAGATATTTTTCGGCGATCTTCACCTTCTCTTCCTGCGTGTAGCCGGTCAGTTCGATCACTTCCAGACGATCCAGGAGCGCCGGCGGAATCGTGTCCAGCATGTTGGCCGTGGCAATGAACAGAACCTTCGACAGATCAAACGGCACATCCAGATAATGATCCGTAAACGTGTTGTTCTGCTGCGGGTCCAGCACTTCCAGAAGCGCCGAAGAGGGATCGCCGCGGAAGTCGCTGCCGAGCTTGTCGATTTCATCGAGCATGAACACGGGATTGTTCGATTCCGCGCGCCTCAGGCCCTGAATGATCCGGCCCGGCAGAGCGCCGATGTAGGTGCGGCGATGGCCGCGGATTTCCGCCTCGTCGCGCACGCCGCCCAGCGCGATGCGCCAGAACTTGCGACCCAGCGCCCGGGCGATGGAATGCCCCAGCGAGGTTTTGCCGGTGCCCGGAGGCCCCACAAAACAGAGGATCGGGCCCTTGGAATCCGGCTTCAGCTTGCGGACGGCCAGATACTCGATAATCCGCTTTTTCGGTTTGGACAGTCCGTAATGATCTTCATCCAGGATTTTGCGCGCCGCGACGATATCCAGATTATCCGCCGTGGCTTCATGCCACGGCAGCGTCGTGATCCAGTCGAGATAGGTGGAGGAAACCGTGTATTCCGCCGAAGACGGATGCATGCGCGAAAGCCTCTCCAGTTCGCGCAGCGCCTCTTTTTTGGCTTCCTCAGGCAGATTTTTCTCTTCAATTTTTTTGCGGTACTCGTCCGTCTCCACCGTATTTTCGTCGCTTTCCCCCAGCTCCTGGCGGATGGCCTTGAGCTGCTGGCGCAAATAATATTCCCGCTGGTTTTTGTCGATGTCGTCCTTGACCTTCGTCTGAATCTTATTGCCCAGCTCCAGCACTTCCATCTGGTGATTCACCATTTTGGTAAGTTCTTTCAGGCGCAGCTTGACGTCGGCCGTGTCCAGCACTTTCTGTTTCTCCTCCACCGGCGCATTAATAACAGACGCAATCAGATCGGCCAGCGTTCCCGCTTCGCTGATGGACTTGGCCATCGGGCCGAACTCCGGCGGCAGAAACGGCGAAAGCTTCAGAATCCGGTCAAACAGCGTCAGCAGGTTCGCCATCAGCGCTTCGGTTTCGAGATCCTTCACTTCCTTTTCATCGACCAGCCGGATGCGCGCCTGCTGATACGGCTTCCCCTCTATGATTTCTTCCACGGAGAAACGGCTGAGCCCCTGTAAAAGAAGCTGCGTTCGGTTTTCCGCCGTCTTGGCCATCTTCAGAATGACCGCGCAGGTGCCCATCGCATGCAGGTCTTCCCTGGCATAGGGCTGGATGTTTTCCTGCTCCTTTTTGGCCATGATCAGCCCCACCAGCCGGTCTTTGGTCATGGCTTCATCTACCAGAACCGACGCGCTGCCCGTCACTTCCAGGGGAATCATCGTTTTGGGAAACACCATTACATTATGCAGCGGCAGGATGGGAATCACTTCCGGGATATTGAATGTATTTTTATTTTCAGGGACGTTCTGTTCCGTCATGGTAACCTCCTGTTGTTGTCGGGCAGAAAGCGGCTAGGTTTCCGAAATGACCGAGATCCGATGCGTCTTGTTGACCGGCAGCTTTTTCATCCGCACCATCAAAATACCGTCTGCATAAGAGGCAACGGAGGACTGCGCGTCCACGGGCGCAGGCAGGGCAACGCTTCTTTCGAAATACCCGTGCGGAATTTCCGCCTGGCGGTACCGGGCATTTTGCAAAAGCTGAATGGCTTTGCGAATGCCGGAAATTTTCATTGTAAGACGATTCACTTCAATATGCAGTTCTTCCTTGTTCAGCCCAGCCATATCGGCCAGCACAATCACTTCGTCCGCCGATTCGCAGACATCAACGCCGGGACGCCAGATGCATTCATAATTTTTGAAGGCCGGGCGAACCAGATGGAAAACTTCGTCCACCGCTTTCTGAAATTCGTCTTCAAAACCACCGCCGAAATTAATCTTGATGTAGGTCATTTCCTGCGCCTCTCGGAATCGTTTTTTTGACTACCCCGAAAGTATAGTAATTCAATGGGGATTTGTAAAGGCCGGGATAGTGGATAGTGAATAGTGGATGGTAAAAAGCGATGAACGACGAGTGGAAAGTGAAAAGAATAGCGCATGGGGAAATAATGAAATGTAGTGCGGGGCTTTAGCCCCGCTGCCACCGCCCATGAAGACACACCCTTCTGACGGGTACATGGGCAGGGGGAAACCTGCTAAAAAAATCGCTGGTTTAATGAGCGATATTTTGTTATGGGGGAGCCCGTTTTGTAAAAAGACATCCTTTCAGGGATCTCCCATCGGTCGCGAGTCGTTTCACCGGAAGCCTAAAAACATCCTGAAGAATGGAAAAGAAACAGAGAGATGAAAAAAGAAAACTTGAGAAATATTGCCATCATTGCGCATGTTGACCACGGCAAGACCACGCTGCTCAACGCCATGCTCAAGCAGACCGGCATCTTCCGCTCCAATCAGGCGGTGGAAGACCGCGTGATGGACTCGATGGCCCTGGAAAAGGAGCGCGGCATCACGATCGCGGCAAAAAACACGGCCGTGGAATACAGGGGCGTCAAAATCAATATCGTCGATACGCCGGGACATGCCGATTTCGGCGGCGAAGTCGAACGCAGCCTCAACATGGTGGACGGCGCCATGCTGCTGGTGGACGCGAGTGAAGGCCCCTTGCCCCAGACGCGCTTCGTCCTGAAAAAAGCGCTGGCCCGCCATCTGCCGATCATTCTCGTCATCAACAAGATCGACCGGCCGGATGCGCGCATCGAGGAAGTCATCTCCGAAACCTATGATCTCTTTATCGATCTGGGCGCCGAAGAACATCAGATTGAGTTCCCGATTCTGTACACCAACGCCAAAACCGGCGTAAGCCACAAAACCCCGGGCGACGACAGCTCCGATCTGCAGCCGCTTTTGCAGACGATTCTTGAATCCATCCCCGCTCCCGCGGGCGACGACGACGCCAATCCGCAGTTTCTGGTGACCAATCTGGATTACGATCCCTACGTCGGCCAGATCGCCGTTGGCCGCCTGCAGGCCGGACGGATGGAAATGAACAGGCTCTACAGCCTTTGCGCCAAGGACAGGATCGTCCCCGGCATAAAATTCTCCGCGCTTTATACGTTTTACGGGCTGACCCGAAAACCGGTCACGTCCGCGGAGTCGGGAGACATTCTCGCTTTGGCCGGCGTGGACAACGTCACCATCGGCGATACCATCTCGTCGGACGACCGCCCGCAGGCCCTTCCCCGGCTGATGGTGGATGAACCGACCGTTTCCATGATCTTTTACGTCAACGACGGGCCCTTTGCCGGCAGGGAAGGCAAATATCTGACGTCCCGCCATCTTCTGGAAAGGCTGGAAAAGGAAGCGCTGCGCAATGTGGCGGTCCGGATCAAAAAACTGGACCGCACCGACGCGTTTGAAGTGTGCGGGCGTGGTGAACTGCAGATGGCCGTCCTGATTGAAACCATGCGCCGCGAAGGGTTCGAGATGACCGTATCCAAGCCGCAGGTCATCACCCGGAGAGAGGACGGCAAAATTCTCGAACCCGTGGAGCGTCTGTTTCTGGACATCCCCGAAGAGTTCGTGGGCCGGATTACGGAAAAGCTTTCCATCCGCAAGGGAAGACTGGAAAGCCTGGTCAACAAAGGCAGCGGCCGCGTCAGCATGGAATTTCTGATTCCCTCGCGGGGCCTCATCGGATTTCGCGGCCAGTTTCTGACCGATACGAAAGGCGGCGGCGTGATGAATTCCCTTTTGGAAGACTATGCGCCGTGGTTCGGCGCCATTCCCCAGCGCAACACGGGCGTGCTGGTGGCCGACCGCGCCGGCCGCGTAACGGGCTATGCCAGCTACGCCATGGAAGACCGCGGCGAAATGATCATTGACGTCGGCGCGGAGGTTTACGCGGGCATGATCGTGGGCGAGCGCAACCGTCCGCAGGATCTCAACGTCAACATCGTCAAGGAAAAGAAGCTCACCAACATGCGGGCCTCCACCTCGGACGCCACCGTGATCCTGCGGCCGCCGCGGATTCTGTCGCTCGATCAGGCCATCGAGTTCATCGCCGAGGACGAACTGGTGGAAGTCACCCCGCAGAGCGTGCGCCTGCGCAAGATGGAGCTCGACGCCACGAAGCGCCAGATGAAAGCCCGCCGGGAAGACTGAAATCCCGTTGATCGGGGGTTCCCCCGACGGGGGCTTCCGTCTGCCGTGGAGGCCTAAACCGTCATCATCTTTTTCAATTCACGTTTCAAAAATCCCCCCCCCGCTGGTGGGAAGCTCGTTCATGATCACGCGCGGCACAATGTAATGAGAAACCGTTTCCACTGCGACGGCGCGATACTGCAAAAAGATTTGCCTTGTGCCGCAAGGAATGTGGAACGTCACACGCGGCCGCTCCCTGAAGGGACGGCCCTTTTTAACAACGGCACTGACGCACGTGGGAGGACGGGCCAAAAACGCCCGTTTATTTGAATGAGAATCTACAGCTTTTTCACAGCGCTCTGTTGCTCAAAAAATATCATTTGGCAAAAATCCGGGACAGCGCCCGTTTTTTGCGCTTTTTCCAGCTTCCCTTGTGATAGGCGTAGCTGGCCAGCAGAGGCAAAACGGTGGTGGCTTCCGCGTAAACCATCTGTTCGCAGGAGGAATCCACCTTGCCCCAGGAATTGGCTTCCTTGAGCGTGGAGCTGGAGCAGGCGCCGTCGCGGACATCCGCCACGGTAATCTGGACGGCGTATTTGTGCATGTCAACGTCATGCCCGAGAATCTCGGCGCAAACGACGGTATCCTGGGCGAAGTTTTTCGGGACCCCGCCGCCGATCATCAAAAGCCCGGTGGTTCCGGCCTGAATTTTAATTTCGGTCAGCTCCCGGAAGTCTTTGACGGAATCAATGGACAGGTGATTGCCCGGGCGCTCCACCTGATGCAGCACCAGGCCGAAACCGGCGGAGCTGTCCGAAAACGCAGGGCAGAAAATCGGCACGTCGTTTTCGTAAGCCGCCTGCACCAGAGAATTTTTCTTCTTGGCGTTTTTGGTCAGGTATTTGCCCATTTCTGCGATGAATTCCCTGGACGAATAAGGGCGGGGTTCCAGCAGGTCGGCGATTTTCTTGATGGTTTTATCGCAGCGCTGCAAATCGTCTTCGCTGATGAACGTGTCATAGATGCGGTCGATATACAGGCTGCGCAGCAGCTTGTCATCGACAAACGGCGTACCCTGATAATGCCTGAAGCCCAGCGCCTCAAAAAAATCCATATCCACAATCGACGCGCCGGTCGCCACAATGGCGTCCACCATATTGTTTTTCACCAGGTCCACATACACCTGCATGCAGCCCGCCGCGCTGGTGGAGCCGGCCAGCGTCAGAATGACCGCGCAGTTTTTCTCTTTGAGCATCCGGTCGTAAAGTTCGGCGGCTGAGGCCAGATCGCGCGCGGAAAAGGACATTTTCTTCATGCCTTTAATAATTTCCACGGCGTTGATCTTCGTGATGTCGATGTGACGAACGGGTTTTTTCAATAAATCCTTCTTCTTCATGGCCTCACAAATCCCCTGTGTTTTTTCCTTGAATGCTTTTGCGTATTAAATCAAGGCGTCTGAAAAGTCAACCTCTTACGGCTGTTGCGGCTGTTTTTTCTCTTTCCGGTTTCGTGACCGCGGCCTTTTATTCGGGCGCTGGGGCTTCGGCTTCTGCTTTGGCCCGGCCGTTCCTGCTTCCTCCGCGTCATCCGCCGCAGGTTGGGCGGGCGGCGTATGCAGAGACTGCTGATAGTAATCGTCGAGAAGCATCGTGATGATGGCCAGTTCATCTTCGGACTGAGCCAGATTGCGCGCCAGCGGCTTAAAGCGCTGCATGCGCTCAATCTGGATGTTGTCGCGGCCGCGCAGGCGCGCCTCCAGAAGAGCGGTGATCCTTTCGGTCACCACCCGCTCCAGTTCCTCATCGCCGGGCAGGGAACGTTCTTCCATGGAAATATTGTAAAAACGCGCAATGCTTTGGATCTTGAATTTTTCCATTTCCGCGACGAGCGAAATGACCACGCCGCTGGATCCCATCCTCCCGGTGCGGCCGGCGCGGTGAATGTAAGCCTCCGGATCTTCCGGCGGCTCGTACTGAAACACATGCGACAAATCGGGAATGTCAATGCCCCGCGCCGCCACATCGGTGGCCACCAGAAAGCGCAGCGCGCCGCGCCGCACGCGCGCCATCACTTTTTCCCTCGCGCTTTGGGCCAAATCCGAACTGAGCTCATCCGCGTCGTACCCGAAGCGTTTCAGGACGACGGACAGGTAATGGACCGTGTCTTTCGTGTTGCAGAAGATAATGGCCGAGGCCGGATTTTCGATTTCAATAATCCTGACCAGCGAACGCTCCTTGCGCATCCCCGGCACCAGGTAATAAATGTGCTGGCTTTCCGCGATATGCACTTCATTGCCGCTTAAACTCAGCAGTTCGGGATCGCGCAAAAACTGGCCGGCCAGGCGAATCACCTGCGGCGGAAACGTGGCGGAAAACATGCTGCTCGCTATTTTGCCCGTCGGGATATATTTGCGGATTTTGACCATGTCCGGGTAAAATCCCATGGAGAGCATCCGGTCCGCTTCGTCAAAAATCAGCATCTTCAGATGATCCAGCGTCAGCGTGTTCTTGAGCAGGTGATCGAGAATGCGTCCCGGCGTTCCGACCACCAGCTGAGCGCCTGACCGGAAGGCGTCGAGCTGCGGGCCGTAGCCGACGCCGCCGTAAACCACCGCCGTCCTGAGCTCGGTCCCCTCGCTCAGCATCTGCGCTTCCCGGGAAACCTGCAGGGCCAGTTCGCGGGTGGGAACCAGGACCAGCGCCTGGGCGGCGTTTTTATGCATATCGATTTTCTGCAGAATCGGCAGCAGATAAGCGCCTGTTTTGCCGCTGCCGGTTCGCGACTGAATCATGACATCGCGATCGGCCAGCAAAAAAGGAATGGCCATGGCCTGCACCGGCACCAGGCTCGTCCATCCGGCGCGCGCGCAGGCCGCCTTCAAATCCGGGCTCAGGTCCTCCAGACAAATTTCGCCGGGACCGGTATCCCTGGACTTTTCCATCCCTTCCCGGGAGTTCACCTCTTTCATGGTCTCATTAATCCTCTCGTCAAAAAAATTTATTGATTTCATTTAGTTCAGCGCGGCCCAGGAATCAAGAGAAAACTTATCATGATTTTCCGCGGGAAATCCCTCCTTCGCCCCAACCAAGAAAATCCCTTGACAGCCGCCGATGTTTCATATAGCGTGACGGCGAATTCGTCAGAGGCTCTGCGAGCCCTGCCTGTTGGAGCGATTCAAGTATTCAAACAAACATGCCGATATTAAATCCGTACCTGCTTTAAGATTGCGAGTCTCCTCGGTTGTTTCCGGAAAATTAATGCAGACACACGCGTTCACCCCTTCAATATCGAGCCTGTCATTCATTACAACAAGGAAAAATTTATGAACATCGAAGACATCAAGAGGCTGCCCATCAGCGAGCTCAACCATCTGGCCAAGGAGCTGGAAGTCCCCGGAGCCAGCGGCATGAGGCGTCAGGATCTGATTTTTGCCATCCTGCAAACCCAGGCGGAGCAAAACGGAGTCATCTCCGGCTCCGGCGTCCTGGAAATTCTGCCGGACGGATTCGGTTTCCTGCGCGCGGTGGATTACAACTATCTGCCCAGCCCGGACGACATCTACATTTCCCCCTCGCAGATCCGCCGTTTCAATCTGCGCACCGGCGACACGATTTCCGGCGAAGTCCGCCCCCCCAAGGAGGGTGAAAAATACTTTGCCCTGCTGAAGGTTGATGAAGTCAACTTTGAAAGCCCGGAGCAGGCCCGCGATAAAATCCTGTTCGACAACCTGACGCCCCTGTATCCTCAGGATAAACTCAACCTGGAGTTCGATTCCGAGAACTACTCCACCCGAACCCTGGATTTGTTCGCTCCCATCGGCAAGGGGCAGCGCGCGCTCATCGTCTCCCCGCCGCGCGCCGGGAAAACGGTTCTGCTGCAGGACATCGCCCACAGCATCACGGCCAATCACAAGGAAGTCGTCCTGATGGTGCTGCTGATCGACGAGCGCCCCGAGGAAGTCACGGACATGCAGCGCAGCGTGAAGGGAGAAGTGATTTCTTCGACTTTTGACGAGCCGGCCACCCGGCATGTCCAGGTCGCGGAAATGGTCATTGAAAAAGCCAAGCGCCTGGTGGAGCACAAAAAAGACGTCGTCATTCTGCTCGACTCGATCACCAGGCTGGCCCGCGCCTACAACACGGTCGTTCCGCCGTCCGGCAAGGTGCTGTCCGGCGGCGTGGATTCCAACGCCCTGCACAAGCCCAAGCGCTTTTTCGGAGCGGCCCGCAACATCGAAAACGGCGGCTCCCTGACCATTATCTCCACGGCGCTCATCGACACCGGCAGCCGGATGGACGAAGTCATTTTCGAAGAGTTCAAAGGCACCGGCAACATGGAACTGCATCTGGACCGCCGCATCGCCGACCGCCGCATCTTCCCGGCCTTCGACCTCATCCGCTCCGGCACGCGCAAGGAAGAATTGCTCATTCCCAAAAATAATCTCAACCGTGTCTGGATTCTGCGGCGTCTGCTCCAGGAAATGAACCCTGTGGACGCGATGGAATTCATCATCGGAAAGATCAAGAAGACGGACACCAATCAGGAGTTCCTGGATTCCATGAATTCGTAAGAAATATCTTGAATTTTCAAAGTTTATGGTGTAGGCAGCACATCTTGTTAAAATGCTAAGGCTCTGATCGGCCCAGACGGCCGGGAGCCGGGAGGAAAAAAATCAATGAAAGCAGGGATTCATCCGGACTACAAACCGACGACCATCACGTGCGTTTGCGGCAATGTGATTGAAACACGCTCCACCAAAAAAGACATCAAGATCGAAATCTGCTCCAACTGCCATCCGTTCATGACCGGCAAGCAGAAAATCATCGACACGGCGGGACGCGTGGAAAAATTCAAGAAAAAATACGAGGCCAAACCGGCAGCCGCCGCAGCCAAAAAGAAAGCCGCAAAATAATCCATCCTGACGCGACCCGTCACAGGCGGAGCGCTCAAGGACATCCATTCTGATGATGAAAAAATCGCCCCAACATTTACAGCGCATTCCCGACAATCGGGAAGCGCTGTAAATGCGTTTACCCCCCTCGCCCCCATTTCTAAAAAAACAGAACGGCAAAGCCATGGACAAGATCCTCAACAAACTTCGCGATATTGAACTCCGCTACCGGGAGCTCGAGGGGCTTTTGTCCGATCCGCAGGTGGTTTCCAAACAGGGGCTGTATCAGAAATACGCCAAGGAGCACGCGGATCTCACCGAACTGGTGGATGCGATCCGCAGCTATGAAAAGGTCAAGACGAGCCTTGCTCAAAACCAGGAACTCCTTGCGGAGAGCGACGAAGAATTGAAGGCGCTGGCCAAAGAGGAAATGCCCCAGCTGCAGGAGCAGCTTGCCGCGCTGGAAGAAAAAATCAAGGTCCTGCTGCTGCCCAAAGACCCCAACGACGACAAAAACGTCTTTCTGGAAATCCGCGCGGGAACCGGCGGCGATGAAGCCGGTCTGTTTGCCGGCGATCTGTTCCGGATGTATGCGCGCTATGCCGAATCTCAGGGCTGGAAGGTGGAAATCGTCAGTTCTTCGCCGGCGGGCGGCATGGGCGGCTTCAAGGAGATCATCGCCCAGATCGAAGGCAGGGGCGCTTACAGCCGCCTGAAATACGAAAGCGGCACCCACCGCGTCCAGCGCGTGCCCGTCACCGAAGCCCAGGGGCGCATTCACACCTCCGCCGTCACCGTCGCCATCATGCCGGAGGCGGAAGATGTGGAAGTGACGATCGATCCCAACGATTTGCGCATCGACGTTTACCGCTCCACCGGCCACGGCGGCCAGAGCGTCAACACGACGGACTCCGCCGTCCGCATCACACACATCCCGACGGGGTTGGTCGTCACCTGTCAGGACGAAAAATCCCAGCTCAAAAACAAAGCTAAGGCTTTGAAAGTATTGCGGTCCCGCCTTCTGGACGCCATGGTGCAGAAGCAGAACGCCGAGCAGGCCCAGGCGCGCAAAAGCCAGGTCGGCTCGGGCGACCGGTCCGAACGCATCCGCACGTACAACTTCCCGCAGGGACGCGTCACCGACCACCGGATCAACCTCACCCGCTACGACCTGGACAGCTTCATCAACGGCAATATCGGTGCCATGATCGACGCGCTCGCCTCCCACCACCGGACGGAAATGCTCGGCAAGCAGGGGCGATGAACTCGTAAAAAGTCACTGCCGTCATCCTGAGCCTGGACGCCCTGATGATCGAGGGAAAGGGTGAACGCAAGCGCTCGACATTTCGCCATGCTTCGACAGGCAATGTCCCCGTGAGCTTGTCGAACGGTCACAATACAAAAGAGGGATCAAATGGCTCTTTACGAGACCGTCAAGGGCGAGAACGGTGTTTTCCGTCACACGGTTCTGTTGCAATGCCGACGCCGACGGGCTTTCCCGGCGCTCAAATCCGACAGGAAGCTTATCGAAGGGCCCCGGCATTCATCGCCTGCCCGGTCAACCCAGGCATGCCCTACATCTTGCGCCCAAAATCACCTTGACACACAAGTCCGCGCCTCATATACTCACGTCCAAACGGATTTTTTATCAATCAATGCAATTTTCGGAGAACCGGTCAAACCGTGAACGATAAATAGAACAGACACCTCGAAACCCGTATGACAGCGACGTCGGTTTGACTGTAAAAAACGAAACTCATGGGCAAAGATATCTCTCGACGAAATGAGATGCCTGCGGACCGCTTGTTGAACTCAAATCCGGCGGTCTTGCCCCGGCGCGGAGAATTCACTGATCTTCCGCCAAAAACAAGCCTCCCTTCTCAATGGTTTACAGGCCGCCTTTTGAATACAGCGCATCCGTTGGTTAAGCCGCCATGGAAGCGGATTTTTCAACTTTTGTGCCTTCTTGTCTTTTCTCTTGGTCTTTTCCTTCCCCCCGCGGCCGATGGAGCGGCCGGCTCTGAAATCCAGGATGTTGTGGCCGAAGGAAAGGCCGGCCTCGGCGAAGATACGACGCTTGCGCAGGCCCGGGCACTGTCATTGAACGACGCAAGGCGGGCCGCCGTCGAAAGAACATCGGGCATCATGGTGCGGGGCGCCAGCGTGGTCTACAATTCCCAGATCATCAGCGACATTGTCTCGGCATTTTCGAAGGGCCTGATTGTTCAGGAGGAGCTGCTCTCCGACGGTGTCCGGACGGAGGAAGGACAGGTCGTCTACGTCAGCCGGATCAGGGCCCGCGTCAAGCCCTTGAACCCGGAGGCCAGAAAAGACATCCGGATCATCAGGGCCGAAGTCTCGAGGGTGGACAGCCATTCCTCGCCGTCCCATCCCGTCTTTCAGGACAACGATGAAATAAGGATACAGATCACGGCCGAAGGAGATCTGAACATGAATATATTCAGCGTCAGCCAGGACGGCCGGGTCGTCCGGCTCCTGCCCAATCCTTTTGTGAAACAGAACGCGATTCCTTCCCGGAAGGAGTTCATCTTCCCCGACGACGCCCTGCGGAATGCAGGCTTCAAACTGCGGGTCCATGCGCCGGCAAATCTCTCCCGGGCATATGAAACCATCATCGTCATCGCCACGAAGGAAAAGACGGACTTTCTCCCCGGGAAGAAAAAAGATGCGACCCTGTCCGATTTGATGGGCGAATTGTCCCGGATGGACCAATCCTCCTGGACGGACACCGTCATCGGCTATGAAGTGAGGAGATGATGCCGTTATGAAGAGAAGGATCCTTGCCCTTTGCCTGGTCTTCCTGCTTGCGGGACTGTCGGGGTGCGCCACGGTGAAGCCGCAGGTCGTCCAATTATGCCAAGATGCGCGCTGCGAAAATTTAAGCGAGGACAGGGCGGCCAAGGAAGCGCTGCTGGCAAAGATGTCGCAGTTTCTCAAGGCAAACCTCAACCGTGGCATCGCCCTCTACGAGACAGGGTCCGCGGAGGAGTTCCGGCCGGAAAAGGGATCCAAGGGCTATGCCCGGGGGATTTCATGGTACGTCCAGGGAGGACCCATGCCGGGCCTTGCAGTCACGAAGACTGTGAAATTCACCGACGTCCTCTATATGGACCGCGAGAATCTGGAGATCAAGTTCAAAGTGAAGCCCGATGCGACGTGGATCGGAACGCCGGTGTTCATGGCCGAGGCGGAAGGGACGATCGCGATCCGGTCCGCCAAGGAGATCCAGTATACAGCAACCTATATCGGGTCGTGGCTGGTGGCCGCCAACGCCTGGAAACATGAATGGTTGATCGATTACATCGATTTCGACCGGGGAATCCTGGGCGGCAACTTCTCTATCGCCGGCGGCGGCCTGCTGAACGTGGGAGGCGGAAAAGGATACCAGATGGTGCTCGGCGGCGTGGAGCCCCTCAACAAGACAACAGCGGCAACCGCGGTCAAAGCGCCGCCAAGGACACTCCATCCGAGCCTCGTCTACCAGGTTCATTTCACGGAAAGCTCCGGGGATGGAGTGATCGAAGGGGGCGAAGCCATAGCGCTGAAAGTTGATGTGGAAAACCGGGGGGAAGGCGCGGCAAAAGACGTCCGGGTCCTTCTCTCCGGCCATCCGGACCTGCTCGGTCATCTCGGCGACATGAAATCCGTCGGCGATATCCAGCCCGGCGAAAAGAAAGCCGTCGAGTTCAGGGCCTCTCTTCCCCTTCAGCTGAAGCAGGAAACCGCCGACCTGAAAATCGAAGTCGGGGAAGGCAGAGGATTCTCTGCCTCCGAAGCCAAGACGCTGAAGATGGCCATGAAGCCCGCCAGGTCGGCCGTGAAGGAAACGGTCGAGGTCATCTCTCAGCTGCCGCAGCTTTCCTTTTCGACGCAACTCAAGGACCGGAACAACAATCGTATCCTGGAAAGCGGCGAGGAAGCGGAACTCCGGATCACCGTTGAGAACAGGGGCGAGGAGACGGCGCGGAACGTTCAGGTCGCGCTCTCCGGCAACCCTCTGCTGGTGGGCCATTTCGGTGAAAAACGTCTCATGGGAGACCTCGCGGCGGGAGAGAAAAAGACGGCGGTGTTCAAGTCCGTCATGCCGGCCCGCATGTCAACGGAAACGGCGAACCTCAGAATAGAGGTCAGTGAAGGCGGAGGGGGCTCGCCGGCGGAGGCCAGAACCCTCAGGGTGGCCATGAGATCGGTGGAAGTAAAAGAAACCGTGGAAATCGTCTCGGACGTGAATGTCGACGATATCCCGCTGAAAGTCCGGGATTACGAGCAAAAGGAGAATGTCGCTCTGGTCGTCGGCATCGGCAAGTACAGGGAAAAAACGATACCGGAGGTCAAATACGCGGCGCGTGACGCGGAAGTCGTGGCGCGGTATCTTGAGAACGTGGGCGGCATCCCGAGGTCCAACATCAAGATCCTGACGGACGACAAAGCCACGAAGAGCGACCTCGAGGCCCACATCAGCGAATGGATCCCCAGGCGGGTGACAGGTCAGTCAACGGTATTCGTCTATTACGCGGGGCATGGAGCGCCGGGCCCGCGAGGCACGGAGGCTTTTGTCGTTCCCTATGAAGGGCATCCCGATTATCCGTCCCAGCTGTATTCCCTGCAGAAGATGTACGACGCTCTGAACAAACTGCCGGTCCGGGAGGTCGTTGTAATGCTGGACAGTTGTTTTTCGGGCGCCAAGGGCCGGAGCATCACCGGAGAGGGGACGCGCCCCGTAAGCATTTCCATCGAAAACCCTGTCCTCGCGGGCGGCAAGATCGTGGTGATCGCCGCCTCATCGGGAAGCCAGATGAGCTCGGACTACGACAAGGTCAAACACGGCCTGTTCACGTATTACCTTCTGCGCGGCATGCGCGGGGAGGCATCGAGGGATCAGGAGGGAACCGTAGAACTCGGCGGGCTTTATGAATTTGTAAGGAAAAACGTGTCGGAAACGGCGTCGCTGGAAATGAACAGGGATCAGACGCCCGTTTTGCTTCCGTCCGAATTCACCGCAAAGGACAAACTGAAACTCCCGGTATCCAGGGCAAGGTGATGACGGACTTCCGGCGACGATTGCGCCTTAACCGCGCAAAGCGGTTGCGCGCTCCGACTTCTTTAAGCGCTTTGAATAACAACCATTTTTGTCATTTCGACCGAAGGGAGAAATCCATGTCCCGAATGCAATGAGGGATCTTAGGATTTCTCGTCGCTCACGCTCCTCGAAATGACATTTTTCAAAGCTCTCCAAACACCTCCGGAAAGGATGTGTTTTCCTTATTCGTTGATCACTTTCTTAAATCGACGATGAAACCACCACCAGTGGGCGGGGTATTGCCGGATGAAGTCCTCCGTAATCTTGCTCAAGGCGGCCAGATTCAGAAGGACATCCCGGTTGCTGTCGCCCTCGCGTTTCAGAGGGAAAGGTTTGTCAATGATGATCCGGTGATGATTATTCTTCTCCCGCACGATGAAAACGGGAAGAATATTTGCGTCTGTTCTCATCGCCATGCTGACCGGCCCGCGGGAAGTCGGTGTTTCCCACCCGAAAAAATCCACCGGAAGTCCTGCGTCCGTCGGGGGGCTTTGGTCGATCTGAAGAAACAACAGTCCCCCTTTTTTAAGCCAGGACATGGATTTGCCCACGCAGGCATGCCGCGGCCGGTCGGAAATCGGCTCGATCCCCGTGCTTCTCATCATCAGCGGGATGACGGGATTGAACAGCCGGTTGTGCATCTCGCTATAGAGAACGGCAATGGGGTAGCCCTCCATCCCCAGTTTCATGCAAAGAATGGGAAAATTCCCCAGGTGAGCGCTCAGAAGAACAATCCCTTTTTTCTGAGCGACAAGGCGATCGAGATGTTCTTGGCCGACAAGCGTCACCCGTTTACTCATAATGGCCGACGGCGTTGCAAAATATTTTATTGCTTCCAGCATGTCCTTACAGAAATTCCGCCAAAATGTTTTTAGAATTCTTCTCCGCTCTTGTTCCGGCTTTTCAGGAAACGCCCGTTTTAAGTTGGAAAGACCGATAGCCGTCCTTTCCTTCATCAGGTAAAAAAGAAGCCGCCCGATTCCATCCCCCAAACCGCAAATTACCGGAAAGGGAGTGATCCTGAAAATCCGTTTGGCGATTTTGACGAAGGTTTGACCGTTCATGATTTTTCCATCCGGCGCAGGGCGCCGCGGGATATTTTACCGGTTGATGTTTTGGGCAAATCATCCCTGAATTCGACCATTCGCGGACATTTAAAGGGAGACAGATTCAATCGGCAGAATTTAAGAATTTCTTCTTTTGTGATTTCGGAAGAAGGAACGATGACGGCTTTAACAATCGTTCCCCGCCCGGGGTCTGGCAAGCCGACCACGGCCACATCCTTGACCTTCGGATGTCGCCGGATCACGTCCTCCACCTCACCGGGGAAAACATTCAGACCGCCCGTGATGATCATATCATCCGTGCGCCCCAGGAGATAAAGATAACCTTCTTCATCCAGGCAGCCCACGTCGCCGGTATGGAGCCAACCGTCTTTTATCCGCTCTTTCGTTGCTGCTTCGTTGCGGTAATAGCCTTTCATGACGGCTGCCCCCTTCACGACGATTTCACCATGTCTCTTCGGCGGCAGAGGATTTCCTTTGGCATCGACGATCCGAACATCCATAAAATGGACGGGGCGACCGATGCTTTGCATTTTCCGCACGGCGTCCCGGGGTGGTGTTCCGATGACAACGCCTGAAGTTTCCGTCAAACCATACCCCTGAACAACCGCCGTATGCGGAAATGCCTGTGACATCTCACGCATAAAATCCACGGGGGTTTCCATTCCCATGACGGCCAGAATACGTAAACGGCTCGTATCGAATTTCCTGATTTTTGCTTCGTGGATAAGAAGCCGATAGAGGGGGACAACCCCCCAAATGAGGGTAACCTTATTTTCCTGAATGGACTGCAAGGCGCCCCTTCTTTCCGTCATCAGATCAAGGAAGACCAGTGTTGTTCCGTGTTCAATCAATTCTTGAATGGCTATCGGTCCCGACACGTGCGACATGGGCAGGAGCAGTCCGTACACTTCTTCAGAAGAAGTGGCATAAATCTCCTGCACGACACGCGGAAAACAACTCAGATTTTCATGGGTCAGAACGGCCAATTTGGGCTGTCCGGTGCTTCCCGATGTGTAAAGATAGGTTGCTTCGTCACCGGCTGATCGATCCACTCCCCAATCATCATCCGGTGGATGAAGAATTTCCCCTTTGCATTTAATCTGTTCCTTTTCCACCGTAACCATCGGCTGCTTGATATCCGCAATGCTTTCGGCCGACGGCAAGGTAACAAGCAGGCGGGCATCGGCAAAGCGGAGGATTGCATCGACATCTTTTGGCGGAAGTTTCATATCGAGAGGAACGGTTACCCCTCCCGCCTTTTGAACGGCAAGGTACGCGACCACAAATTCAGGCGAATTGGGAAGCAGAATGCCAACTTTATCGTTACATTTTACACCCTGTCCGGCAAGAACATGGGCCAGGCGGTTTGCCCGCTGATTCAGCGTCAGAAAATCCAATTGCTCACTCTTGGCAACGACAGCGATCTTACGGGGATGAGTTTTTATTCTTTCATTCAACAATCGGCCAGAATTCAACATCATCTTTGAGTTCCTTCCATTTTTCGTTTGTGTTGTATATCATCAAAATTTTTGAATAAAGAGAAATACAAACATGATTTTTTTCGGCAGCACTATAACCCATCTTCGCCATTTCAGCAAGCCCAAAATTAAATCATCCGCCTGCTCAGACCCTGTCTCGGCCCGGCTTCGCGGAGCATCCATTCCGATGATGAACAAATCGCCACAACAGTTACAGCGCATTCCCTTAAGCCGGGAAGCGCTGTAAATGCGTTTTGCCCCTCGCCTCCGTTTTCAACAAAAACACAACGGCAAAACCATGGACCGGATCCTCGACAACCCCCCGCTCCTATGTTCAGCCCGTCCAAAGGAAGCTCTTGTCAATATCGATCATTATCCATCCATTCCAACAATCTCTGTCGCGGCTTGAAATCACGATTCCAGGTTTCCATCATTGACAGGCGGCGGCGAATTATCTATATTGCGGCGCGTTCAAACCGGCGCACGCCGGACCGATTGCGACAACGACGGCCCGAGCGACCGCCGGTCTTCGCCAAACCCGACGGCCGCCCGGAGGAATATTTGAAACGCGACATTGCCATCGACTACCTGCGCAGCGGCGTCACCCTGCTGGTCGTCGCCCATCACGCCTCTCTGGCTTACAACACGGTCAGTTTCTATGACGCCGACGATTACCTGAAATCTTCGACCCCCGTAGTCGATGCCGTTCGCTGGATGCCGCTGGATTTCTTCGTGGGCTGGAACGACATGTTCTTCATGTGCTTGATGTTCCTGATCTCCGGGCTCTTCATTATCCCGTCCCTGAACCGGAAAGGCGCGGGCCGCTTCATGACCGACCGGGCCAAGCGCTTGGGCATCCCTTTTATCGTCTCCGTTTTCCTGCTGGCCCCGCTGGCCTACTATGCGTCATGGCTTTTAGGCAGCGCCGCCGGTGAGGGCGGCTATCTGTCCGGTTTTTTCACGAACAACGGCTGGGCGAGCGGGCCTGCCTGGTTTATCTGGGTCCTGCTGGCCTATGGCGCCGTCGTCGCATTGGTTTATCGGCTCGCCCCGGGGCTCATGAAAAAGTTGTCCTGGACGGCCTCCTCCCCCCGGAATCTGGTCATGATTTTTCTTCTGGCGAGCCTCGCGTCGACGATTCCGCTGCGACTGTTTGTCGCACCCGGCTACTGGGCGCATATCGCCGGCCCCCTGTATTTTCATGCCTGGCGATTCCTTTTGTACTTCGTCTGGTTTCTGCTGGGCGTCGCTCTGGGAAGCGCAGAGCCGGACCGGTCCCTTTCGCGGGAAAATCTCAAGCCGTGGCCGCTGTGGCTGCTCCTGGGCGGCATAACCTATCTGTTCCATGGCGTGTTCGAAACTCAAGGGGCCGGCCGGGCGATCATTCCGGGATGGCTTTCGGCCATGATTCTCACCACCCTCTATGGTCTGTGCTGCACATTCACGGGGCTTGCCGCCCTGGGCCTTGCCCGGCGATTCTTCCATACCGCCCGTCCCGCGGCGGACAGTTTGACCGCCAACGCCTACGGCATTTATGTCTTTCATTATGTCTTTGTGATCTGGATGCAATTTCTGCTGCTGGGGCAGCCGTTCCCGGCATGGATTAAATTTTTGATCGTTTTTATAACGGCTCTGGCGGCAAGCTGGTTATTGACGGCTCTTTTGCGAAAGACCCCGGCCGGCCAAATCCTGTGACGCAAAAATCCGCCGTCTCCGTCGCCGGACCCCATACGCGTCCGGTGACCGTCATGACCATCCCCAGCGCAAAGGCCGCCACGAACGTGCCCTTGATGTTGCCCAGCCCGCCGACGAGAACAACGACAACGCTGATCAGCAGAACCATCGATCCCGTGTAGGGATGCACAGGGGTGATCGGCGATCATTTCTTTGACGATGGCATAAATCCGGCTGCTCAATCTTTCCTTGATGTTTGCAAGAGTAAGACGCCGCTTTTCAGTCGCAACAATTGACGGCCTCGTAAAAAGCTGCGCAGGCAAGGCGCTCAAATCTTGACGGCTTCGTAAAAAGCCACCGCTGTCACCGTGAGCCCGTCGAAGGGCGAGCGTAAGCGCCCGATATCGCGTCATGCTTCGACAGGCTCCGCATGACAAAAGAGAGGAAAAGGACTTTTTACGAGGCCGTCAACAATTAAAATATGAGGTTATATAGATTTATGGCGGGCGCAATCGAAGAACGATTGAGTCAACGGCACGGTAGTAGAATCAAACAGGTATTCAATCTCTCGTCCATCCTCGAATTTTCGGTTGAAGAAAAGCTTAAAGAGTGGAATAATCGCAGCCGTTACGGAGAGTTTAAACTTTGTCATTTCGAGGAGCGTTGGCGACGAGAAATCTTAACGCTTGTGAAGAGGGATAGATTTCTCCCTTCGGTCGAAATGACCAAAACGGCAGCGCTTCAAAGCTCTCGTCATGGTCAGGCGGTTTTACCGGGCCGGACCGATGAGTTTTATTTCCTTAAATCGAAGCATGAGATACATATCCAGGTTCATGGATATGAACGACCCTTTCAATCCATTCCGAGGAGGTTAGTATGGCAGGCATAACGTACAAAGGGCTGATGGTCAGAGAGATCGCCGAAAACCAGTTTGCAAGAGCCGTTGAAGAATTATCCACCGACCAACTCCCGGCGGGAGACGTTCTGGTCAAGGTGCTGTTTTCATCGCTGAATTACAAGGATATGCTTTCCGCCTACGGCAACCGGGGCGTGACGAAAAAATATCCCCACACCCCCGGCATCGATGCGGCGGGCATCGTCGAAGAAAGCAGTTCGCCCGACTTCAAAGCCGGCGACGAAGTCATCGTCACCAGCTACGACCTGGGCATGAACACATCCGGCGGTCTGGGCCAGTACATCCGGGTTCCGTCGGCCTGGGTGGTCAGAAAGCCGGCAAGCCTGTCGTTTCGCGAAAGCATGATTTTCGGGACGGCGGGATTCACGGCCGCGCTTTCGATTCTTCGCCTGGTGGAATTCGGGATGGACCCGGCCGATGAGATTCTGGTCACGGGCGCAAGCGGCGGCGTGGGCAGCATTGCGGTTTCCATTCTTTCTCATGCCGGTTACAACGTGACGGCGCTCAACAGCCTTCAGGACGAAAGCGCGTTTCTGAAGAAAATCGGCGCCAAGCAGGTCATCGAGCCCGCCGAGCTGGTCGATGCCAGCGGACGGCCGCTGCTGAAAGAGCGCTGGACCAAATGCGTCGATACACTGGGCGGCGATGTCCTTTCGTCGGCTGTCCGGTCCATCAAAGGATACGGCGCCATCACCTGCTGCGGCAACGTCATTTCGCCGGATCTCAAGCTGACGGTCTTTCCGTTCATTCTGCGCGGCGTGACGCTCTACGGCATCGACTCGCAGAACTGCCCCATGCCCCGGCGTCAGAAGGCCTGGGACATGATCGCCGACCGGTGGAAATTCCCCTGGCTCGCAACGCTGTCTTCGGAAGTCCCCCTGGGCGGCGTAACCGGCGTCATGGATGAAATCAAAGCCGGACGCCATCGCGGCAGAACCGTGGTCAATCTGTGGGAGTGACTGGATAAAAAATACCCTGCTGATAATACTGAACACCGGGAGGAATATGGGGGGCATGAATGGCCGCCCCCCTGCCTGAAAGATTTCTGCCTATTCATCAATTTTGGCCAGTTTTTTGGCCATTTTGATTTTCTGGGGAAGATTCCCCAACCGCTGGTACATCACCCGCTGGCTTTGCGGCGGGCCGGCTCCGTGCATGCTCTCCACGAGACAGGTTCCACCCGTCATGTTTTCAATGAGACGCAAAACCTTCATCCTTGTCTCGGCCGGAACGCCGTTCACGCCGGCCAGGTATTTCTCCACATACTTGCCGATCTCCGGACTCCGCAGGTCCCGGTCAAAAGGCATGGTTGCCATGATGCCCCCGGCCACATCATGCGCCAGGCGGGAAATCTCGTAAATGTGACGCGTGATGTTGTGCTTCGTGCAGTTGGCCAGAAGAGGATCAGGATAATAGGCGCCGCTGGGGGTCCTGGATCCCATGGCCGAACAGGCCACGGAACCCGAATACACCGATTCGGCCAGATGCATCATCTCCGTGATCTTGTCCTTTACATGGGAGGCGCCGGACGTCCCCTGGTACTGGGCCGCCAGAGCCGTAGCCCCAACGATGACATCCGATACCCCGCCCTTGCAACCCCCGTAGTTCTGGCGATGCATCGTGGCGAACCTCTCCACCAATAGACCCGTAAAATCAATCTCTCCGCACATGAATACCCGCTCCCACGGAACGAAGACATCCTCGAAAACAATGAGGGCCTCTCCACCGACCACACCGTAATCCTTGTTCCCTGCGTCGATCCCCGTCTCGAACTTCCGCTCCTCGTTCGATTGGCGGCCGAAAATCAGAGTGATCCCCGGCGATTTCAGGGGAATGGCCGCACACACCGCATACGCCTCGTCTCCTTTGGTCATGTTCTGCGTGGGCATGATGAGAATCTCGTGGCTGTTCACTCCTCCCGTCATATGCGCCTTGGCTCCCCGAATCACAATCCCGTCGGACCGCTTCTCCGTCACATGCGTGAAGAGATCCGGATCACTCTGATCGCTGGGACGCTTGGACCGGTCCCCTTTGGGATCCGTCATCCCCCCCACCGCCATCAGGTTCTCCTCCTGAACGTATCGAAGAAAATCGCAAAAACGGGAAAAGTAATTCGTCCCATAAACCGCATCGATGTCGTACGTGGTCATGTACGTCGCATTCAGGGCGTCGAATCCCACGCACCGCTGGTAGCAGCTTCCCGTCTCATGGGAAATGAGACGCAGCATCTGGACTTTCTTGATGAGATCGTCCACGGACTGATGGATGTGCGTGAAACGGCTGATCTTCTTGCCCGTCAAATGACTTATGGCCGTCAAAAGATCCTCCGATTCCGGCAGAAGGGCCAACTCATATGTCTTGGCCGCGGCGTTGATGTGAGGAATGAAACCCGGGTGTGCCGTGATATCCTCCACACGCTCCCCATTGTAATACACGTTCAGGTGCTGGCGCTTCAAACTGTCGATGTAATCCTGCCTGGTCTTGATCATGTTCCCTCCTTGTCGATGATACTACCGGCAACAGACCCGGGACTCTTCCGGTCGCTGTCCACCAGGATAAAAAAACCATAATCGGCCTGGTTGTAATGTTTCAAGGGGCAGACGCTGTGACAGCCGCAAATGAGGAGCATCCCGTCCGGTCGGGGGAAATCGGCAGCTACCCAGGTTACGGCGTCACCCGCCCGAGTCTTGATTTCCTCCCAGTAGGCCACGCGGTCGTATTTGGGGTTACAGCCTCCACAGAACTTGACGATCACGGTCTTCCCTTCAGTCTTCATATTCCATGCAATGAGATAGCAGCCCATGGCCGCTTCCTGTCACGCCCCGGCAAGCCAGAACGGATCGCCCCACTCGTAGGGAAGCGAGACGATGGCGCCGGGCGTGGCGATCTCGCGGGCGCCGCCCAGAGCATCCTTCAGGA